>Ga0308004_10001206_pt1 | contig 11432 bp, 12 predicted proteins | sample Neamet38_FD_203156 | JGI IMG/M metagenome (GOLD analysis project Ga0308004, IMG submission 203156) | Marine microbial communities from water near the shore, Antarctic Ocean - #38 | ecosystem: Environmental > Aquatic > Marine > Unclassified | place: Southern Ocean | collected 2014-06-06 | reverse complement strand
ATTACTGGCAGAGAAAAATAAATATTAGTTAATTAGCTGTAAATAAGTCAGTTGTAGTTGCTGGGTCATCGTACTCATAACCCGAAGGTCACTGGTTCGAGTCCAGTTCCCGCTACTAAGGAGTAATCAGAAATGGTTACTCTTTTTTTTTGCTTTAAACTCAATGATACACTTGTTTTATGAGTGTATTAATTGAAGGTTAAACAGTTGTTTTTCTTGAATTTTTCTTCAAAGACTAACAAAGTTAGAAGTCAAATATACATAAAACTGACAGTAAAAACAGCTAAAACTGACAGTAAAATTGACAGTAAAAGTCAAAAAACCTCAACCAATTTTCGGTTCTACAGACACCCCGTATTCAAATAAATTATTGTTTCCATTAAGGCTAAGTTGCTGTGAAACCATGTATTATACAAACAAGCTATGTTTCTACACATTAAAAACACTTCTACGACCTAATAAACAAAGGGTTAAGACAATACTTGACTCCTCGTTTTGTTAAGGGATTAACATTAGCTTGCAATGACTACCCTTTGTATCTTTGTATAAGCTATTTTATATCTTCATATTGAATCACATCTACCAAATCCCAACCGTCTTTATATTTTGTTTTTTCAAGTAATTTTGAGACCTCTATATTAAAACCTTCCTTATTTAAGGTAGTGGCAGTTTCTTGCCATTTTCTATATCCTCCTTTATCCGGAAAAGCAATAATGTTAGAACTCTTTATGGGGTCTAAATACTCATATTTAAAGCCCTGTAAGGAACCTGTGGACATCCATGTGTACTGAGGGAATTCTATGCTCATTATGAGTGCGGTTTTCTCACTTTCAACGATGGCAATCTGTTTTACAGTGTCATTTAGTAGATGAAGACCAAATAAACATTGTTTAAGGTTGTAATTAGGTGTATTCAGAGCTGAGTGCACCCAGTTTATAAGAGGCTTACCATCATTAGCTTTTAGCCTTTTGCCTGTAGAGGTGTTATAGGCCATTATTTTCCCTGAGCGAATATTACCAGTGTTATCCATTTGCCAAAACACAGTAGATTGATCAAACTGTTTTGATGTTCCTATATGATACTTCTCAATAGTCGCCTTAACCTCATCCTCACTATAATTACTATATAAATAGGTTACGAGAGGATTTATTTCATATTTAGTTAAGGTTTTTTGCAAGATTTCCTTCTCGATATATGATGGTTTTACAACTGTAGGCATTACATAGTCATTGTTTATTATTGAGTTGTTAGTAGGATATAATGCATACCCACAACTTGTCTCTCTATCACAACGTCCATATTTGCTTTCAGCATAGTGACCTGTTTCAGTTTCAACATATTTAACAAAGCGTTTTTTATTACACTTTGGACAGTTGAATTTAGTGCTTAATTTGTCTAAATGATATTTATATTGTGTCATAAGTTTAAAAGTTCATCGGTTTATCGGTTTAAGTCCCTATATATAGGGACTAAACCTATGAATAACTAAACTGATAGTTTTCCTAATTTATAAGCACCTCCATACCCGCCTTGGATTAGCCATTCATTTTTCTTTGCGGTTGTTATTAATTCTTTTATTTTACTTACACCTTTTCCTTTAGTGCCTTGGTGCTTCTTGTCAAGAACTATTCTAATTTGAGTTACTAATTCGCTGTATTGAAATCCTTCTCCATTTTCAAACACTTCTTTTAATACTTGAAACTTATCAGTTGGGCTAAGAGTTAATACATCAAATCCTTTTTTTGATGATTTCGATTGAACCTCATAATCTTCGATTATCTGTGGAAGACCATCATCGGTAATCATAAAAGCAAATGGTTTAAATGATTCATTTCTACAGAAGCTTGCAGTTACAGTAGAAATATTCTCATCATATTTATCAACTTGAAGCGCAATTACGGTTTCTGCCTTATTGGTTAGCTCTGTTCCTATATGACCTCTTGCCTTATTGCTACCGGGGTTTTCGTGAAGAACTACTATAACATGAATGTTGTACGTTTCCGTCCATTTTAAGAGTTTTGAAGCCATATAAGTAGATTCCCCTTCATCATTTATAGATGTAATTAAATCCCGTACACCATCAATCACAACAAATCCTAAGTCGGGAGTATTCTCAATAGCATATTCTACTAATTCAAGTCTTTCAGAAGGACTTAATTTTCTTAATCCGTATGTGTTGAGGTTTGATGGAATACCAACACCAATCTGAGTACAGACACGTTTTACAGCCTTTTGAACATGGTATTTAGATTGTTCGGTATCAAAGTATAGAACTTGATTAAAGTCTTCTTTAAGAGGGCCTCTGAGTTTGTTTTGAAGTAGTCCTTTACCAACTGCAGTTGCAATAGCCATATTAATGAAAAATGACTTTTTACTTTTGGCTTTTCCCTTTATTAAACTAAAATTTCCAAGTGTCCCGAGAGTGTTAAATTTTTCTGAATTATCATCCCTAATTTCCCAAGCGATTTCGGGTGGCGGGATAACTTCTAAGATGTCAATTCTGTAGGTTTCTAGCTTTTTAGATAAGTCGGTTGTTGATTTGTTTAGTTCTAAATCAATTTCTTTTTTAATACTTTCTTTACTCATATTTGTTTGCTCTTAATTTGTTTGTGAGCTACAAATATTTGAATAAAGGTTTGCTGATTACGGACTAAAAAGGCCCATTTGGGGAAGAGTAATTAATCAAAGATATTATTGAAGTTGTTTTCTCTGTTTGCAGAAGAGGATTTACCAAGAGAGCTGAGTTTATTCTTAATGCGGTAGTCATTATAGTACTGTAGTTTAATTAGTTTCATATCCTCAAATAGAATTCTCATAAATTCATTATCCTTAACTCTATGAATTAAACTCTCGTGTTCTAATCGCTTTTTTAGATATGAATAGTCTAAATAGTAATCTATTATGTGCTTAGAGGTATATTCATTAAATTTTGAATAGGTATCAGCAGAAGTAAATAGAAGAGGGTAAGGGTTGTTTTCTATCACTTCATTTATAGAACCATTAAGTATATATAATTTGTTTTTTAGAAATTCAATTTTCTTTTTAGAACCTCTTATGAATACATCAAGAAAACCTTTTTCAGTAAACTGTGTAACCTCTAATGATTCATAGCCAAGTGCTTCAATATGGTATGTAAATGTTTTGTTTATTATTTCTTTTTGTGAGTCAATATACTCCTCTATAAAATCTTTTTCATTTGCGTCTAAGTTTTCCTCTGCAAAAATAGATGAAAGTTCGTTGTAGTGGTCCTTAAAACGATCTGAGTGATAAAATTGAGGCATAGATTGGAGATGCCAATTTAATTGTGAATTAATTATTACTTTAAATTGCTCCTTAATATAGCCATTTTCTTCATGTTCTAAAACCTCTCTGTAGAATTTACAAACTCTTCGAAGCTCCTTGCCTGGTTCTTTTCTTTCAAGAGGACCGTAAAGTTGATCTAACACTCTTTCTTCATAATGGCTTAGGTTTTTCATTATAATAGTAATTTAATTAAATATATAATTTTTATATTTGGTTAAATTAAGAAAAAGAATTCAAATTAACCTTACTAAGAAAAGCTATGAATATTAAGACTATCGAAGAGAAAATAAAAAAGATAAAGGAAGCAGGGGCAATAGCTACTCAACAATTGTATTATAAAGGAAAGATACGAACCTTGGGTATTTTCGAGGTTCCTGCAGAATTATTAAGGTTTAATTATGTTAATGGTAGGATAGGAACAGAGGTTAAAGAGTTTGAAAGATTGAAGGGAGAGAGCCTTGATCAACTGCCTATTGAGGAGGTAAATGAGACGATTCATAATTGGATATGGAAGAAATCAGAGAATGAAAATAAAAAAACGCTCAGTGACATCAGGGATAAAAGACAAATAGTTCCAGGGGTTATAACTAGAGATGGAATTGTAGTAGATGGTAATCGTAGATTTATGATTACAAGAAAGTTGAATCAAGAGGGTTTAAATAGACAATTTCTAACTGTAATTCTTGAGGACACTTATGAAGATGGAGGTGATCAAGAACTCCAAATAAAGAAACTAGAAACAGAAATACAATTAGGTCAAGATGAGAAAGTTAAATATGGTGCGATAGAACCATACATTAAGATAATGGATTTTGTAGATAATTATATTGATGTTGAGTCTCCTAGAATGGATTATCTCGAACTTTCACGTTTAATGGGTATAAAATCTGTAAAAGAGGTTGAAAAAAAGTACAGAGTAGGTAAGGTCATGATGGAATATCTTGAGTATATTGAATTTCCAGATATGTTTAGTAGATTAGGTAATACCGAAGACCTATTCATTAATTTGGAAAAAACATATGGTTTATATAAGGCACAAAAAGGTGCTGCTGGGTGGCAATTTGATGAAAATGATATTGAAAATTATAAAACTTGTGGCTTTGAAATAATCAGATGGAATTATAATGCATCAAAAAATAATAAAGGAGATTGGGAGTCAAAAAAAATTAGAGATATCTATTTTATAAATAGTGCAAGTAAAACAATTTTTAGTAACCCAAAAATATGGAAAGATTTTCAATCTAATATTGAAGACATTGAAGATATTGAAGTGCCGAGTCTAAAGGAGGTTTCTCAAACTGAAAGTTTATCAGAAGCAGATACAGCAAAAAAAATAGATAAAATTTGGGCTGATAAAACATCAGCAATTTTTAAAAGAGCTTTGGGGTCCTCTTTGTCTAGAATAAAAGATAAACAGAATGACAATCAACCTGAACAATTTATTAGTGATGCTTTAGATAAATTAGAGAATCTTATAAATGAAGATTTATTCAACTCTACAGGAGAAGTTGAATTTCATGAGCAATCCTTGAAAATTCTCAAAAATGAAGATAGAATTGATAACAACTATTCTAATATTAATAAAGTTAGAAAAATTGCAGAAACATTAAAAAGATTACTTAACTAATGAGAAGTCTACTTGTGTCTTTTGATGGGAATCGCATTGAAATTACTGGAGACTTAAGTCAGATTGGGCGAAAAAAAAGATTTTTGCACTGGTTGAGACAGGATGATTTTGATAGTCAACTTAGCGAGAATAAAATAATTATATCTTCCGATAAATTCAATGATTCAAATGAGATTTATAATTTCAAACAATCTATAATAGAAAAACTAGGGAATTATGACTTAGAATTTAATGTTTCATTTAAAAATATTATACAGACAGAAGTAAATTCTCAAAATGAATTTAAAGAGTTTTCTCAGAAAGCTAATCAAATATGGGGTAATTCATATGATGTTGAGGATTTCGATAATTTTTGCGAGGTAATTAAAGATGGTTTACCTAATAGAAGGTTATATAAACTTCAAACATTGAGTAGTTATCATATGGCCTTCTCTAAGCATGCTTGTAATTTTTCTGTTCCAGGTGCAGGTAAAACATCAATAGTGTATGCTGCATTTGCTTATTTAAAAAAAGTAAGCTTAAACCCGGTAAATAAATTATTAATTGTTGGCCCACCATCCTCTTTTGGCCCATGGGAACAAGAATATTTTGAGTGCTTTGGGAGGAACCCAAAATCCTTTAGAATAAGTGGTGAGGTGCCAATTGAATTAAAAAAAGATACTTTAAAAGGAATAACTGCAAAAGATTATGATTTATACTTGATAACCTATAATTCTGTTCCATCTCTAATTGAGGAGTTGTTAATATTTCTAAAATCAGAATCAAATAATGTAATGTTGGTTTGTGATGAAGCACATAAATTCAAGAACGTTACTGGTATTTGGGCGTCTCATATTTTACAGTTGGCTCCATATGCAAAATCTAGAATAATATTAACAGGAACTCCTGCTCCAAATGGATATGAGGATTTATATAATATTTTTAAATTTATTTATCCAGATAAAAATGTAATAAATTACAGAGCTGATTATTTAAAAAGCTTATCAAAGAAACCTGTTCAGTCTGATATAAATCAGATGATTGAAAACATAAAGCCTTATTTTGTCAGAATAAGAAAATCAGATTTAAATTTACCTGCTTTTACCGAACATCCAATAATTTCAAATAACCTAAGTGATTTAGAATCCAAAGTTTATGATAAGCTAGAGAGTCAACTTGTAAATAGTGATTCGCAATCAGGAAATGCTCAAAGTATACATTTTAGAATGATACAAACATGTAATAATCTTAATTTATTAAATAAATCACTTGAAGGTAATTTAGAGAAAGGCGACTTTGGAGTTATTGATGAAAGTATTCCATTAGAGGATATCTTGGGAGCTTCATTAACAAGTCAGATAAAGGGTATTGATTCCAGTTATGTGCCATCAAAACACAAAATTGTAAAGAGTTTAGTTTTAGATTTATCTCAAAAAAAAGAAAAGGTAATTATTTGGGGTTTTTTTATAGATTCTATAAAAAGATTACATAACTACCTTCAAGCTTCAGGTTTAAAAGGAGCATATGTTATTGGAGAAACTAAGAAAGATAACAAAGGAAGAGAAGGTGGTACTAAATTAACAAGGGAGATTATAATAGAATCATTTAAAACATCAGATTTAGACTATATAATTTCTAACCCTGTTGTTCTGGGTGAATCGATTTCATTACACAAAGTTTGCCATAATGCAATATATTTCGAACAATGGTATGCAGCTGCTCCATATGTGCAGTCTAGAGATAGAATTCACCGTGTATGGTTAGATAAAAATTTACAACAAATAGATTATCAGACAAACTATTATCATATTCTAACTTCTAAGAAAACGGATACTAGTATTCATCATCGAGTGCAGGCAAAGTTTAAGCGTATGATGGAAATTATTGAGCATGATATTCCATTTTTTCAAGAAGATTTAGAAAATGAAAGAAGTATTTTAATTCAAAATATTATTGATGATTATCGACATAAAGAATAAAGAGGTTTTAAAGTTAGAGTCCTCTCGAGATATTTTTCTTCAGGGTCTTAAGTTTATTAATTCTATTGATAAGTATAACACCAGTAATATTTACTTTGAATTAACAAGAACCACAAATATAAGGGATGAGGATATAAATTTCTTGTTTCATTTTTTAATTGTACATAATTATATATCGATTAATAATAAAACTTTAATAGTGTTAAATAACTTTAATCCAGATAAAGTAATTACAGATTTCTGTCACTATTATCTATCTTTAATACAGTCAAATATTGATTTAAATGAAGAGCTTTTTTTAACTTCTGAATTTAGTATTGAAAAAGACTCAATCATCATAAAAGTAGATTCTATTCCAATAGTTTATAGACCTTTTTTGATAGTTCTTCAGAAATTAAAGATAATGGAGAGTAGCAATAAAAAAGGATTTGTTATAGTTTCAAACTATCTTTTGGCAAAAAAAATTCTCGAAAGACCTTTAAGGAAAATATCTCAAAAAGATTTTGATAATGAGCAAGAACAAAAGAAATTAAGAGGATGTAAGGCTGAATTATTTGTGTTAAATTTTGAGAAAGAAAAATTAAAAGAAGTTAATTACTCCCCCAAAAGAGTTAGTCAAGAAAATATTGGTTTAGGCTATGATATCGAGTCATATGAAATAAACGGTGCTAATATTTTCATTGAAGTAAAATCTCTACTCAACGGTGAAATGTTTTATTGGAGTAAAAATGAAATTGAAGTATCTAAAAGATTAGGTAAACACTATGTAATATATACAGTGCTATTCAATAAATTAGAAGAACCAATTAAGGTTAAAAAGATGATTTTTGATCCCTACAAAGAAATTTTCGTTCTAAAAAAAATCACCAAACAATCTACGGGAGATTACCTAATTACAATTTAAAAACACTTTTTTATTATATTTTATATTGGTAATTATTGTTGTGGCAGATTACTTAATATGTAGACTATGGTCCGTTGCACAATCGTCTGCATATTATCATATTTGTTACATGGATACTCAAAAAATCGTAGGCGCAAGTGTAAGAAGAATAAGGCAGTCTAAAAAACTTTCTCAAGAGAAGTTAGCTTATTTATCTGAATTAGATAGAACCTATATACAAAGTATTGAAAAAGGAAAAAGAAATATATCTATCAAAGTATTGTTTCAAATTTCAAAGGCTTTAAATGTTAGTATCCTCGAACTAATTAAAGATATAGAGAATGAAATTTAAATCCCACTCTTTTAGACATGCTGCCGTTATTTTAAATGAAAATCAATTTGTTGATCAATTCTCAAATTTAATGTTAATCATTTCAAGTATATCTGATGAAGATTTAATTGAAAGACATACCAGTTATGGTGTTAAGGAAATTGAGCGAACTCCCAAAAGCTTATCAAAAGCAATTAATGAATTATTGAAAGAAAGATTTTTGCAATCAGGATGGATTTCAGAACCTGGTATTTTTCAAGACACAAGCTATTTAGGTGATACATGGAGATTAGATTTTGCGAAAGATGACATCTCAGTTGAAGTTGCATTTAACCATTCGTCAGTAATCGCATGGAACCTTACCAAACCAGTTCTAGCTAGCGAATTGAATCACGTTAACAAGGCAATTCAAACTAAAATAGGAGTAATAATAACAGCAACAAACGAATTAAAAAGGCTTGGTGGTTTTGATAGTGCTATCGGAACATATGAAAAGTACCTAGACTATTTGCCTCCACTTAGAAATATGTTAACCACTCCATTACTAATAATTGGGCTTGAAGAACCTGAGTCTTTTCGCATACAACAGCACCAACAAGCAACAAGGAAAAAAATAGGAATAATTGTATTAAATGATTAGTTCAAACTTTAAAAATGATTTATCAAAAGAAGAAATATTATCTACATATTTAGATGAGTTATATGCAAAAAAATATAACACTTCAGATTTTTCGATTCAAAGAATTACTGACTTAGATTTACAGCATAAGGGAGTTGATTTAATACTTGATAATAAAAAAGAGAAATTTAATGTAGATGAAAAAGCCCAACTAGATTACTTAAACCATTCATTACCAACTTTTGCTTTTGAAATTTCATACTTAAAAAATAACGAGTGGCGAAAAGGTTGGCTTTTTGATGAAAATAAGATTACTGATATTTATTTCCTAATAACTAATATATATATATATATATATATACCAAAACCCCAAACAACTTGAGTTCAGGGTTATCCAAAATTAAAATTACTGGAATTTATAGAGAAAAATTAATTAAGCTTTTATCAAAAAAAGGTTTAACAGAAAGTGTTTTATATAAATTGGAAAAAGAAATCAGAAAATCTGAAGCACACGGTAAAATAGAACTAGAACAATTAGATTCCAAAACAGAAGGGTTAATTTATTACTCCAAAACAAATAAGAATGAACAGCCTATAAATTTAGTACTAAAGTTAGATTTTTTGATTAAAAATAAAACGGGGAAAGTTGCCTTTAAGCTTTAGACTTAATTTCTTTAGCCAAAACCTTTGATAACTTCTCAACTACTCCAACGACTAAAGCATTACCCATAAAAAAAGCTCTTTTAGTATCTGTAATACCTTCTAGTTTGGTGTGGTTATCTGGAAACATATTTAACCTTTCAAGTTCTTTAGGTGTTAGTCTTCTTAATTTTCCGTTTTGATTAACAACATGTTTAAATCTCGATGGAGATTTCCCCCCTTCACCCGTAATTATAGTCCTAGACGCATTTTCTAAAGAGTCAGGAAAAATCATTCCTCCTTCTGCATAGTTATAATGAAAATCTCCTGCTTTATTATATCTTTCTTCTTTCTTTGCTCCCTTTAAATAACTCCACTTATCCAAAGATTCTTTATCAATAAAATACTCTTTAGGTACATCTTCTTCTTTTAATAAGATATCACCCAATTTTGTGTACACTCCATCGTAATTTGGTAAATACTTTTTAGTATAGTATTTACCTTCTATCATAACTCCAGTGTTTTGAAATGGCGATAATTTTTGTCCTTTATTGAAATTATCTGAAACCTCGACTAAATCATCAGTTACTTCTCCTTTTATAAATTTATTATCGGCACTAGTACCTTGAAAAGCTTTAGCAGAAACTCCCTCCTTAAACAACCAATCCTCTTTAAGCTCTGTATTTTTAAGGTTTTTATAAATTTGAGTAGATTTATGGTAACCAATAATAAAAATTCTTCTTCTTCGTTGAGGTAATCCGTATTCAGCTGCATTTATCACTTTCCATTCAACTGCATAACCTAATTGGTTTAATGAAGATAACATCATTGCAAAATCTCTACCTCTTTGATTTGAAGGTGATTTCAACAATCTATCCACATTTTCGAGTAATAAATATTTTGGTTTTTGACTCTTTTTCCCTTCAATAATTCTATGAATTTGCCACCACAAAACACCTTTCTTACCAATTAAACCTCCACTATTTTTAAGAGTAGTTGCAACCGAATAATCTTGACAAGGAAAACCACCAACTAGTAAGTCGTGGTCTGGAATATCTTTTAAATCAACTGTAGAAATATCTTCACCACAGTGACTTTCATTTCCCCATCTTGTTGTATAAACTTGATTAGCATGTTGAATTTTTGTACTCGGTTCCCATTGATTACTCCAAACTACATTATAAGGATTGTTTTTAGTTCTTGGATAACCTTCCAAACCAATTCTAAAACCTCCAACTCCAGCAAACAATTCTACTACTTTTATCACGTTTTATAATTTTTTATATACTTACAAAAATATAATTTCAAATTTTAAAACCTATTGTTAATTTCCTTATTTATTTAAAATATAAAATATCTAAACCATTGGCATATCTTCTTCAGTTAATTCTGCAACTTCTAAGCCTCATAAATAGGTTGTTTTAAACCCCATATACTATGATTTATTTTTTTCTAATTAATGTGTAAACTACACTAAATCTACCTGCGTCAGATGCCACACTTGTTCCTCCTATTTTCCAATTATTACTTAAATACTTTTCAAGTGCTTCATCTCCAGTCAACCCACCTCTAATTTTGTTTTCAGTTCCTTCATCAATTACATAAGCTGATTCAAGTTTTTTACCCATTAATTTTAGGATAATAACATCATATTTTTGAGGTTCTAATTTACTGCTAAATCCAGTAAATAAAACAAATAAACCAATAATAACACAGATTGAAATTGTAATGTTTTTCATAATAAATTAGTTAAAGTTAATACTCAAATATAAAAAAATAAAATACTACTAAAAAACGCCAATAAAACTATTTAGGGAACTTATCCATATTAGGCATATCACTTTCTTTTAATTCAGCAACTTCTAAAGAAATTTAACCCTTAATCAAAAAATAATTACTACTTTTATCAAGTATTTCGAATTCAATTTTTGTTGAATACCAACCGAGTGAAGACACCACGGTGGTAAAACAATACGGACACAAGGTCAAAATAAACGTAAGTTACCTCTATCCCATATTAGTCTCGAAGTACAAATAACAATTGTCTAATTAATTATTATTTGTATGAAATT
>Ga0308004_10001204_pt1 | contig 11463 bp, 12 predicted proteins | sample Neamet38_FD_203156 | JGI IMG/M metagenome (GOLD analysis project Ga0308004, IMG submission 203156) | Marine microbial communities from water near the shore, Antarctic Ocean - #38 | ecosystem: Environmental > Aquatic > Marine > Unclassified | place: Southern Ocean | collected 2014-06-06 | reverse complement strand
AAATAATAGATGAAATAAAAAAATTAGACTTAAAAATTCACTTACACAATTCAAAGAAAAAAATAGATGATAAAACTGATATATATCTAGTGAACTCTTTTGGACAGACAAAATCTTTTTTTAAAACTTGTAAGACAGTTTTTTTAGGTGGATCAATCATTAAACATGGGGGGCAAAACCCATTGGAGGCTGCAAGATATGGTTGTCAAATTTTGCATGGTCCTAATATTTGGAATTTTAGAGAAATCTACGCTCTCTTGAAAAGTCATGGCGTGTCTAACAAAATTAATAACTTTAATCAATTAAGTCATAAAGTATATCAATTACTTAGTAATAAAAATAATTCTAAAAGTTTAGAATTTAAAATTAAAAATATTGGTAATAAAATTTTGACCTCAACTCTTAATAAGGTTAATTTTTATATTAACAAATGATAAAACTAAAAAAACCTAAATTTTGGGACTATAAAAGTCCAAATTTAATATCATATCTTTTATTACCATTAACTTTTCCTATAATTATCAATAATTTATTTTTAAATTTTAAGAAAGATAAAAAAATTGAACAAAGAACTAAAAAAATTTGTATTGGAAACATATATGTTGGCGGCACAGCCAAGACACCGTTAACAATAAAAATTTATCAAATTTTAAATACCCTGGGATTTAAAACGGCTGTTATAAAAAAATTTTATAAAAATCATTATGATGAGCAGAAAATTCTTTCTAAAAATACCAAGTTCTATTGCGAAAAAAATAGATTAGATGCTCTTAACAAGTCAGTTAAAGACGGCATGGATATTGTTCTCTTTGACGATGGTCTGCAAGATAAATCTATAAGCTACGATATAAGAATTGTGTGTTTTAATAATACAAAATGGATTGGGAATGGTTTTTTGATTCCAGCTGGACCTCTAAGGGAGAAAATAAACAGTATTTCAAAATATGATGTTGTATTTCTTAATGGTCATGAAAATAATAATGACCCTCTAAAGTTATTGATCAAAAAATATAATTCAAATATTAAAATTTTTGAATCTAATTATAAAGCCATGAATATAAATGAATTTGATTTACGTGAAAAATATTTAATCTTTTCTGGAATTGGTAACTCAGATGGTTTTAAAGAAATATTGCTCAACAATAATTTTAATATAATTAAAGAAATTAATTTTCCTGATCATCACAAATATACTCAAAAAGATATTGATTACATAAAATTACAAGCTACCCAACTCAAATTAAAAATACTAACCACAGAAAAAGATTTCGTAAAAATTGAATCACGAAAAAACATTGATATTAAATTTTTAAAAATAGAAATTGATATTAAAAATGAAAATGAACTAATAAATTACTTAAAACTAAATACATGAAATTAATAAAATATTTTATTCAATTCTTAATAATAATAACTCTTTTTTTAATATTTAAAATTTTAGGCTTAAAATTTGCATCTCATTTTTCTTGCAAAATTATGTCAATTCTTGGACCTTTATTCAGATCTAAAAAATTAATAAATGCCAATATATCAAAAGCATTTCCCAATTTAGGTCACAAGGAAATTAAGAACATTACAAAAAAAATGTGGAACAATTATGGAAAAATTCTTGCTGAATATGTTTTTATAAAAGATTTTAGAGGAAATAAATTTAATAATAAAATTAAAATTAAAGGGCAAAAAATTCTAGATAAAATTAAAAAAGATAATGAACCCGTAATATTTATTTCTGGGCATTTTAATAATTTTGAACTAATGGCTTTGCACATTGAAAAGTCAGGTATCAATTTAGCAACTATATATAGACCACTAAACAATAAATTTTTAAATATCATAATGGAATGGATAAGAAATAAATATATTTGCAAAAATCAAATTAAAAAAGGTATTTCAGGCACAAAAAAATTGCTTTCATTTTTTAAAAAAAAAACCTCAATAGCGCTAATGATTGATCAAAGAGTTTCTCAAGGTATTAAATCTAATTTTTTTAATCACGAATGTCTTACAACAACAATCCCAGCTCAATTTGTAAAAAAATTTAAATGCAGGGTAGTTCCTATCTATATTGAAAGATTGCAAGATATGCATTTCCAATTAACTATTCATGAACCTTTAAAATATTCAAATATAGAAAGTATCTCATCGATTACTTCAAATTTAAATGGTGTATTAGAAAAAATGATTTTAAAAAACCCTGATCAGTGGATTTGGTCTCATAATCGCTGGAAATAAGCTAGCTCTTATTCTCGCTTTCTTTTTTTATTGCTGCCTCTTTATATGAATAGTATGGCTCTTGTAAATCAACATTCCAATAATTTAGAATATTTAAATTAATGACTTTACCTGACACAGCACAAATTACATGGTCGCCTTCTTCTATAATTTCAAAGTTATTTGGTAAATACTTTATTTTAGCTAATTTTTTTTTCATTTTTAGTTTATACATTAATACATGAAAGTTGGGATAATAGGAAGTGGTGGTCGCGAACATGCTATTTGTCATGCACTAAATATCATTAAAAAAGTCAAACAGATATATTGCTTTCCTGGAAATGCTGGTACAGCAAGAATTGCAAAAAATATCTCAGTAAATTTAGAAAATTTTAATGAATTAAAATATTTAATAATATCAAATAAAATTGATTTAATTGTAGTTGGTCCAGAAAAACCCCTTGTAGATGGCGTTGTTGACTTCTTGGAAGCTAATAAGATAAAGGTTTTTGGACCTAGTAAACTTGCTTCCCAACTTGAAGGATCCAAAATTTTTACAAAGAATCTTTGTGAAAAATATAACATACCCACAGCTAAATTTGGTATTTTTGAAAATATAGATGATGCTGTGCAATTTGTATGTAAAGCAAAATATCCTCTAGTTATAAAAGCAGATGGATTAGCTTCAGGAAAAGGAGTTTATATATGTGAGAATGACTTCGAATCTAAACTAGCAATAAAAGAAATTTTTGGTGGTAAATTTGGTGTTGCTAAAAATTTACTTATCGAGGAGTTTCTTAGGGGTGAGGAAATGAGCTACTTTATTATATCTGATGGCAAAACAATAAAAAAATTTGGTACAGCTCAGGATCACAAGAGAGTGTTAGAGGGAGATAAAGGAAAAAATACTGGAGGTATGGGTGCCTACTCTCCTTCAAGATTAATTAATGAAGAATTAGATAAAAAAATTATGTCAAGAATAATTGAACCAACAATTAAAGGTTTAAATGAAATGGGCACTAAGTATAGAGGCTTTTTATATGTGGGATTAATGATTGTAGAAAATGATCCCTATTTAATCGAATATAATGTCCGAATGGGAGATCCGGAATGTCAAACTATTTTACCTAAATTAAAATCAGATTTATTGGAAATAATTTTATCTTGTTGTAATGAAAAGCTGAATGAGACTGAGATAAAATGGCATAATAAAAAAAGCCTATGTGTTGTTTTATGTTCTAAAGGATATCCAGATAAATTTAAAAAAAATATATTAATACAAAATTTGAATAAAATTAAATTAAATCAAAACGAATATTGTTATCACGCAGGTACAAATATAATTAAGGAAGAAGTTTATGCAATTGGTGGAAGAGTTTTAAATTTTGTCTGTTTGTCTCAAAATTTCCTAGATGCTAGGACAAAAGTAATAAATTCAATTAACTCTCTCAATTGGAGTGGCGGATTTTACAGAAAAGATATTGGATATAAAGTGATAGATGAATGAGAATAATATCTGGAAGTTCAAAGGGAAAAAGGATTCTTGAACCTAAAGACCTTAATACTAGACCTCTTAAAGATCTAACCAAAGAATCAATATTTAATATTATAAACCATTCTAATAAATTTAATGTAAGATTAGAAAATTCGAATATTCTAGATCTATTTTCGGGTGTTGGTTCATTTGGATTAGAGTGTCTTTCAAGAGGTTCCTCATTTTTAACTTTTGTAGAAAATTATAAAAATGTTTTACCTGTTTTAAAAAAAAATATCTCAAACTTAGGTTATCAGGATAATTCTATAATAATTGAAAACGATATAATTGATAATCTAGATTTTAAAGCTCTTAAAAAAAAATTTGATATTATATTTATGGACCCACCCTACAAAGAAAAAAAGCTATCCTCTATCTTACTGAATATCGCTGAATCCAGTGTGCTTGATGATGATGGAATTATTATTATACACAGACACAAAAAAGAAAAAGATAAATTTCCAAAACAATTAAATATTATAGAGGAAAAAACTTATGGTATATCAAAAGTAATTTTTGGGAACTATTTTTAAATTAATATTTTTTTTGTCTCATTTTTTATTAATTCTACAGATGGTTGATCGTATGGATTAATTTTTAAAGCCCTTCCTAATAAAATTGTTTCTAAAATAAAAAAACAAAATAATTCACCTAAAGTTTTTTCGTCTCTATTAATTATTTCAAAACTTCTAAAGGGTATCTTTTTATTTAAAAAAACTTTTTGTGTTGCTAATTTTTGAGATAGTATAATCTGACTCAAATTTTTATTTTTTAAATAACGATGAGAAGTAAGAATCATATTTTTATTAATTTTAATTGAGTCTTTTTCTTTTACGTGAAAAAAAGTAAAAAAATTATTTTTTGTGCCATCCAAATAAAGTTGCATAACACTATGATTGTCTTTCGGCATTGAAGAAATTATTGGTAGAATTCCTTTTCCTTTTTTTCCTAAACTTTCAGCAATTAACTGCTGATACCACTTAAATAAATTTTCTGATTTCTGATCATAATTAAGAATGATTGAATTAAATTTTTTTTGTTTTAAAAAATAAAGGGTATTATTTACATTTGTTATTAGTTCATTAATAAAATTTTTATTTTTAATTAAGTTATTTAATTGTTTAAATTTTGATACATTTAAACCCATAAGTTCTGCTGGTAACATTCCAACTTCTGATAAAACAGAATATCTACCTCCAATAAAATTATTATGATGAATAATTTCTGCTTTCAACTTTACAGCAAGTAAATATAAATAACTTTTTTTATTCTCTGTAATAAAAACATTTTTATCATTTTTTTTTATAATAACATTCGAGTTAGTAATTGTCTCAAGTGTGTTTCCAGATTTTGAAACTATCAGATTCAGATATTTATTTTTTTTATCATTATTTTTGATTTTTGCTTCAAGGTTATTTTTAAAATAAAAATTTTTTTTTATCTTTTTTTTCAGGAAATCATTAATTGCTTCTGTTCCTAAAACTGATCCACCCATACCAATTATCCTTATATGTGAATACTTCTTAAGCTTGGAAGTGGTTATTTTGTTATAACTATTTTTGTAACTTGACCCTAAAGATTGTATTATTGTATTATTTTCCTTTAAAATAATTTGTAAATCTTTTTTAATTTTATTATTACTTTTTTTTAATTTATAATTCTTAAAATTAATATTTTTTGTAAACATTAATTACTTTTAATTTTTTCTAATATACTTTTTTCAAGCGATCCCGTGGAAGTTTTACCAGGTGACTCTGTATTTGTTGTGGACGTTTTTTTTGTTAAAATTTTTTTTATATCTATGTCACTTTTATTGTTATCAACATTTTCAGTTGATGAATATGGCTCTGGTAGTTTTGTAAATTCAGGTGGTAATGTTAAGGGGTTTTTTTTTTGCACAAGAAATTCATCTGAATTTGTTTGCTTGTTTCCAGTCAAGCCATCTTTAACAGTTTGGCATGCACTAAGTGCCACTAAAATTAACAACAAATAAAATATATTTTTATTTAATTTTTTCATTTTTTTTATTATTAATAAATATTTCATCAAAAATAAGGCAAATTATACCTAATGTAATAAATATATCAGCAACATTAAAAACAAACCAGTGAAAATCTTTTATATGAAAGTCAATGAAATCTGGAACTGCTGAGTAATAGATTCTATCAAAAAGGTTTCCTATCGAGCCTGCAAAAACAATTAATAGAGAATATTTTTTAAACCCTTCTGATCTAAGTGCCATTATTAAAATTATAGTGCTTATTGTTATGATTAATAAAGTTAGTAAATTATAAATATAATTCTCATTAAATGACAACAATCCAAACGCTATTCCTTTATTCCAAATTAAGTAAAGATTTATGTATTGGTTAACATATATATCTACAACACTTTCGGTCTCCACTATTTTTAAAATATAAAATTTTGAAACTCTGTCTGCTAAAAATATAGCTGCTATGATTATGCTATTATGTAATAATTTTTTATAATTAACTTTAAACATTTTTTATTTTTTCTAAAGGGGATGTCTATCACATCCATTTTTATTAATCTTCCAACATACCAAGCATTTTTCCCCTTCAGCCTTAGTTGTGATTACACTTATCTCACTTGAATCATTCTTTTCAATTTTTACATTAGAGGTAATGCATAATTCTGAAAAATTTACATTTTTTGTTATCTTGTGTAATTTTTCATTTAGACTAATTGTTAAATTAGCCTCAAGACTCGACCCAATTTCTTTGCTTGCTCTTTTACCTTCAATACTAACGTTACAAATATCTCTAATCTTTTTTAATTCTTCCCATTTCTTATTTAATTTTTCATTTTTAAATGTTTGTGGAAATTCCATAAATTTCTCTAGATGGATACTTTTTTTATCTTGATTTATTAATGTATAAATTTCTTCTGTGGTAAATGAAAGTATAGGTGCAAACCATTTAATTAAAGACTCTAAGATTATATTTAATACAATGATACTGCTTTTTCTTCTCTCAGAATTTTTAGTATCACAATACAAAGAATCTTTTCTAATATCAAAATAAAAAGCAGATAACTCTACTGTACAAAAATTTAAAAGTTCTTTGTAAAGATTGTGAAAATCATATGAACTAAAATAATTTTTAAAATTTTCATTTAAATTATAAACTCTATGAAGCATATATTGCTCTAATTCTGGTAAATGATTTAAATCTAGTTTTTTAATATCTATTTTCTTAAAGTTGTCATTTAAGTTTCCAAGTAGATATCTAAATGTATTTCTAATCTTTCTATAAGAATCTGCATGCTGTTCTAAAATAGAATAATCAATTCTTAGATCTTCTGCATAATTTGATGAGGCAACCCATATTCTTAAAATATCTGCACCATATTTTTTTAAAATATCTTCTGGTGCAATTACATTTCCTACTGATTTAGACATTTTAAGACCTTTACCATCCACTACAAACCCATGTGATAAAATTGCTTCATAAGGAGCTCTACCTCTAGTTCCGCATGACTCTAATAAAGATGAATGAAACCATCCTCTATGTTGATCTGATCCTTCTAAATACATGGATGCAGGCCATTGAAGGTCTTCTCTTTTTTCTAAAACAAACGCGTGGGTACAACCACTATCAAACCATACCTCAACAATATCGTTTATTTTATCATAATCTTCTGCTTTATACTTGTCTCCTAAAAATTTTTGTGGGTCATCAGAGAACCAACAATCAGAGCCTTCTTTTGCATATATATTTGCGATGTTTTCATTTACCTCTTCATCTGTTAAAATTTCTTTAGTGGTTTTGTGAACAAATATAGGCAGTGGCACTCCCCAAACTCTTTGTCTTGAAACACACCAGTCAGGTCTTGTTTCAATCATTGCTTTTATTCTCTCTCTGCCTTTGTCTGGGTAAAATTTAGTATCATCAAGAGCTTTTATTGCTTTTTTTCTTAGACCATGACTTTCCATGGAAATAAACCATTGTGGAGTGGCTCTATGAACAAGTGGGGCCTTTGATCTCCATGAATGTGGGTATGAGTGGATTAACTCTCCACTAGATAATAATTTTTTTTGTTCTTTTAATTTTTCAATAACAACTGGGTTTGCTTTAAAAATATGAGTTCCATAAAATAATGGAAGGTTTTTTGTATATTTACCATCTCCATCGACAGTCTCAATTGCTTTAATGCCATGTTTTAAACAAAGGTTAAAATCATCAGGGCCATGACTAGGTGCACAGTGAACTATGCCAGTTCCCTGTTCAGTTGTAACAAATCTTGCTTCGAACATTGGAATTTCATAATCATAACCAATATCTTGAAATGGGTGATTACAAATTGTACCTTTAAAATCTTTTCCTTTAAATTTTTTAATTTCTTTATAATTTTTAATATCACAGTCTTTGATTACAGAATCTAACAATGCCTCAGCAATTACTATTTTTTTATTTTTAAAATCCCCATCATCCTTTAATTGAATTACTAAATAGTCTAAGGATTCATTGTAAGCTAAAGCTTTATTTGCTGGAATTGTCCAGGGTGTAGTTGTCCATATAACAACATCTGTTCCTTCCAATTCTTTTAGGTTAGTTTTTTTAACAGAAAAAGCAGTATAGATAGTATCTGATTTATGATCTTGGTATTCAACTTCAGCATCTGCTAGTGCAGTTTTTTCAACAGTAGACCAAAGAACTGGTTTAAATCCCCTATAAAGGCTTCCTTCTCTTAAAAACTTACCCAACTCTCGAACAATTTGCGCCTCAGCATCGAAGCTCATGGTTGCGTAGTGATTATCCCAGTCACCTACAACACCTAATCTTTTAAATTGTGTTTTATGAACTTCAATCCATTTTTGAGCAAAATCTCTACATTCTTTTCTAAATTCCTTAATTGGAACTTCATTTTTATTTTTTTTATTTTTTTTATATTGTTCTTCAATTTTCCATTCGATAGGTAGTCCATGACAGTCCCATCCAGGAACATACACAGAATCTTTTCCATCCATTTGGTGAAACTTAACAATTATATCTTTTAGAATCTTATTTAGTGCTGTGCCCATGTGAATGTTTCCATTTGCATACGGAGGGCCGTCATGAAGTATAAATTTTTCTTTACCTTTGTTGGACTTTCTTAATTCTTTATAAAGATCAATTTTTTTCCAATAATCTAAAATCTCAGGCTCCTTAGTCTGCAAATTTGCTTTCATAGAGAAGGCTGTTTTGGGTAAGTTTATATTTTCTTTGCTCATTTTAACTTTTTTTAGCAACCTTTAGGTCTCTTTGAATTTGTTTTCTTAATTGATTAACATTTTTAAATTTTTTTTCTTTTCTAATAAATTTTATAAATTCAACTGATAAGTACTTATTATAAAGATTTCCAGAAAAATTAAAAATATGGACCTCTAATAAGATTTTTTTTTGATTAAAAGTGGGCCTATAACCAAGATTTGCAATTGCTTTCAAGAATTTATTAGAGTTTTTTTGCTTTACCTTAACGGCATATACTCCAGGAGTTGCAATTACATAATCCTTGATATCTATATTGCAAGTCGGAAAACCAATTTTTTTTCCTTGTTGTCTACCTTTTTGAACTATTCCTTCAATTGACCAATCTCTGTTTAACAATTTATTTGTTTTTTTTAAATTACCTTTTTCTAAAAGAAGCCTAATATAGGTAGAAGAAATAATTTTTTGATTTAATATTAATGGTTGAGGTTTTATTATTTTATAATCATAAATTTTTTCATTTTTTATTAATTGATTTACGTCTCCCTCTCTTTTATTACCAAATCTAAAGTTATTGCTAACAAATATATATTTTGCCTCTAATTTTTTAGATAAAATTTCTTTAATAAAAGAGTTAGATTTAATTTTAGAAAATTTTTTATCAAACTTCTGAGTAATTATAAAATCAACTCCTAAGTTTTTTAAAATTATATTTTTTTGGTTGATACTTGAAATTCTAAAGTTTGTAATACCCTTGTTAAAGAACATTTTCGGCATTGGCTCAAATGTTAAAACGCCCATCTTTAAATTAAATTTTTTTTTATAGCTTTTAGCTAATCTAAACAATTTTTGATGGCCTAAGTGAACACCATCAAAATTTCCAATTAGAATAATTGATTTTTTATGATTTTTTAAAATATCAAAATTATTGTATAATTTCATTTCTTACCATTTAAGTTCTTCTTGAATGAAGTTTACTACAACTCCATACTTTTTTGAAACTATATCTATTCCTTCTTTTTTAATTTCATCTTTATGAATACCATTTGATATTATTAATGAATCATAATTTAAAAGATTTGCTCCTTTAATGTCTGTGTTTAAATTATCACCAATTGACAAAACTTTTTTTTCTTTATTATCAATTGACTGATTATAAACTTCAGGAAAGGGTTTTCCAAAATACACAACTTCTCCTCCCATTTTTTTGAAAGCTAATGCTACCGATCCTGCACATAGTTCTCTTTTACTGCCTCTATCTACAATTAAATCTGGATTTGTACATATCATTTTCTTATTTATATTCTCTTTAAGCAGTTCTTTATAATAATTTAAATCTTCCCCTTGTTCTTCAAATAAGCCTGTACATAATAGATAGGAGCTTTCTCTAATATCTTCAATCTTGTTTTTTTTGAAATTTAAAAATAAATCAAAATCTCTAGCAGGTCCTAAATGATAAAATTTATCATCTAATAAATTTTTTTTTAAATAACTCAAGGCAGCTTCTCCAGAAGAATATACTTTTTCTCTAATCTCTTTATTCATTCCCATTTTTTCTAAAAATGACTTTACAGTTTTATTTGGGCGTGGTGCGTTGGTTAAAAGAACATATTGTTTTCTTGCTTTGGTAATTTCTTCTAAGACCTTAATTGCATTTTTATGAAGAATTATTCCGTTATGAACAACGCCCCATAAGTCGATATAAAAAATATCATAATTTTTAACAATTGATCTTAATCCATTATTATCTAAATTCTCGCTCATAATTGGAGGTATAACTTATAAAAAAGACAATTTCTCTGGTTTTTTGACCCACATATTTTTTTTGCTTAACCTTGAAATAGTGAGCCTAGTAGCTATATGAGTCGCATAATAAAAGGAGATTTTATGAAATTTAAACCGTTACACGACAGAGTTTTAATACAAGTTTTAGACAGTAGTGAAAAAACTGCTGGAGGAATAATTATCCCTGATACAGCTCAAGAAAAACCTCAAGAAGGTAAGGTTATTGCTGTTGGTAGTGGGGCAAAGACTGAAGATGGAAGGTTAATTCCAATGGATGTGAAAGTTGGAGATAAAGTTCTTTTTGGCAAATGGTCAGGAACTGAAATTAAAATCGATAGTAAAGAATACAGCATAATGAAAGAATCGGACATTATGGGTATTTCAGGAAAATAATTTAATTAAAAGGAGAAAGTAAAATGGCAAAAGTTATAAAATTTGACTCTGAAGCAAGAGCAGCAATGATAAGAGGTGTTGATATCCTTGCAAATACAGTAAAAGTTACGCTTGGACCAAAAGGTAGAAATGTTGTTATTGATAAATCTTATGGAGCTCCAAGAATTACCAAAGATGGTGTTTCAGTTGCTAAAGAAATAGATTTAGAAGATAAGTTTGAAAATATGGGTGCTCAAATGGTTAAGGAAGTTGCTAGCAAAACAAACGAAGAAGCTGGTGATGGAACAACTACAGCAACTATTTTAGCACAAGCAATTGTTAAAGAAGGTG
>Ga0308004_10001193_pt1 | contig 11505 bp, 16 predicted proteins | sample Neamet38_FD_203156 | JGI IMG/M metagenome (GOLD analysis project Ga0308004, IMG submission 203156) | Marine microbial communities from water near the shore, Antarctic Ocean - #38 | ecosystem: Environmental > Aquatic > Marine > Unclassified | place: Southern Ocean | collected 2014-06-06 | reverse complement strand
GCAATTATATGTGGGAAAAAATAATGGAAATAGGAAAAGAATTTAAAATTCAACCGTATGGAACTGAAGCTTTATCGACATTAAGAATTGAAATGGGGCATGTTGCAGGCTCGGAATTAGATGGTAGAACAATTCCTTATGATAACGGACTAGAAGGGATGATTAGCAAAAAGAAAGATTTTATTGGTAAAAGATCTTTAAATAGAAAAGCATTTATAGCGGAAGACAGACAAAAAGTTGTGGGCGTGGTTCCAATAGACAAGAAAACAAGTATTCCAGAAGGATCTCATTTGGTTAGAGATGCAAAAGCACAACTACCAAATCCAAAACTAGGTTACATCTCTGCTTCTTGCTGGAGTGTTGAGTATGACAATCCATTTTCTTTAGCAATAATAAAAGATGGAAAAAACATGATTGGTCAAAAATTATTTGCAATGTCTCCATTGAGAAATAAAATAATAGCTGTTGAGATAGTTTCTTCACATTATGTTGATCCAAAAGGTGAAAGAGTTAGATCATGACAATAATTTCTGCTTTAGAAAGTATACACATAAAAGGTCTTTTTGGTGATCATGAGGGAAAGAAAGAAAAAAATTTATTGAATATATCTGAAAATAAAAATTTATTAATTATTCAAATAGTTAAATATAAAAACTCAACAGTTTCAATGGAAAGTATACAAATTGATAATTTGAAATTAGAGAACAAAATGCTCAATGTAAGCAACAATAATGATACACGAATTTTATGGAATGGACCTAATTGTTGGCTTTTAATATCAACAAAGAAAGATCTTTTAGATGAAATAATTAAAAAATTTGATGAAAAAAATTTTGCTATTACCAATTTATCTCATTCTAGAGCTATAATAGAGCTGTGTGGTGAGGATTCAAAAGAGGTTTTAAAAAAAGGGTGCCCTTATAACTTCAATAGTTTAAAAAAAAACAATTGTTTAAATTCAACATTTAATGGAATGTCAGTTACTATAGATTTTTTAGATGATAATCCAAATAAGATAAGAATTTTTACTTTAAGAAGCTTCGGTGAATCTTTGTATCATTCAATCACCGACTCATCTTTGGAGTTTGGTTATAAAAATATTTAAATATTATTATTTCCTTGTAGCAATATACACGCCAAGAGTTGCAACAGCAAAACCAATTACATCTAAATTATTTAATACTTCGTTTAAAAATAGCCAAGCCATTACAGCCGTCGTTGGTGGAATTAAAAAGAATATTGCAACAGTTTTACTCGCAGAACTATTTCTAATTAAAAACATTAATATTGTGAATGCACCAAAAGAAACCAAGAATATCTGGTGACTGATAGCTATTAAAAAAGTGAATGTAAAATTAATATAAGGATCAGTAAAAAAAATAATAACTATTAAATGAAAAAGACATCCACCAATTGCCTGATACATATTGCTTACAGATAAAGGCAAATTATTACTTATTTTTTTTTGCCATAAGGTAGATGTTGTAATAGCTAATAAAGCTACAAAAGAAGATATAACACCAATTGCAGGTAGACTTGATCCAATATCAAAACCCAAAACTAAACCTGCACCTAAAAATCCAAGTATTACACCAATCCATTGTTTAAACGAAACATCCTCATTCAAAAACTTGCCTGCTAAAGCATTAGTTAAAATGGGCTGTAATGTTACAATCAATGCTGCAATTCCAGTAGGTACTCCAACCGAAACTGAATAAAAAACTCCACCCAAATAAATACCGTGAAATAAAACACCACTAAGAATAGATTGGATTAAATTTCTTTTATTAGTTAAAATTTTTTGTTTTCTATACATTGCAAAAATTAAGAAACCTAGGGCCACAAAAAAAAATCTAAAAGCTAGTGCTGTAAAAGGATCGCTATTATCTATTATGGGCTTTGTAGTAACAAACGCTGACGACCACAAAATAACAAAAACTAATGGAAAAACTCTAATCATCATTGTTTATAAGTTAAATTTTTAAGTAATATCAACAATATTTGAATAGCAGTATTATATACTACCTTGAGTTGTAATTTAAAATGTATAAAGATAGTTTGGAAAATAATGATTATCACAAAAAAAATTTTTAGAATATCTATGATAGGTTTACTAACTGGCTGTGTGCAAAGTTCAGCATTATTAGGACCAATCTATACTCTTGGAACAACTGGCAATGTACATCAAGCTGGTTTGAGCTATGGTTCAGACAAAGTAATTACAACTCTTACGGGTAAATCATCATTAGAAAATATTGAAGGATTATTAAAAGCTAAAAAACAAGACTCTGATTTACGAAAACTAGTTAAAAAACGTATTAAAGAAACTAGAAAAAAATTGAACCTAATAAAATAAAACTCTTACTAGAAAACTAAAATCCAAAAACCAAAAGATAGAAAACAACCAATAAAACTATATTGACCTATTGAGTTAGTGACTATACCGCATAAAAGGAATAAAGGATTCTATTATGTTAAAAATTATTTCTGCAATATTTTTTTTATTACTTTTTAATGGTTGCTTGCAAACTACAGCATTACTAGGGCCTGCTGTAACTGCTGTAGGTACAGGAAATATGTATCAGGCAGGATTATCCTATGCTTCCGGTCAAACCCTTACTGTAATCACAGGAAAAACAGCAATAGAAAATATAAAAATTCTTTTAGATAAAGATAAAAATGAGGAGAAATACAGTGAAAATGCTGACAATTTTTTTCAAGCAGTTAATAAAATAAATAAAAACAGTGGTATAAAAAATTTAGCTAGTCAATAATCTTTAGTAATAATTGTTCTGACTGATCTGTTTCGTTACACCAGAGTTCGTAACTTTCACACATACGCCATAAAAATTGATGAGCACGATTAGAAGCTTCTATCAAGTTGTTATTTTCTGTTTCATAAAGTTTTGGTACTGTAATTAGTTGTTTTATAGTCATGTCTCTTTGAATTTCTAAAAGTTTAATTGTTTCATCAGGTATTTTATATCCCGTTTCTTGATCAAGATAGTTATTTTCTTTTAATTTGAGAAACCATTCATCGTGAATTGTCCCATCGCTTAATTTTTTAAATTCTTCAGTTTTCATAAATTTATTAATTGCATCTTTGGTTTCTATATTTGAATATTTATTTTTAATGATTGAAACATATGAATAAATAATTTCAGCTATATATATGACGTATGGTTTTTTATGTTTAGAAAGCATTATTTATCTTTTATATATTTTCATAGAGGAATTTGCTAATATTAAGTTTGGATCTAAATATAGCTTTGATATTTTTACATTCTTTAAGGACTTAAACGCAAAAATTGCTATGGGTAATTCTGTACAACCTAATATAATTTTTTTGCAATTATTTTTGATTAAATAATTTATAGCTGGTTTAATAGATTTTTCTGCTAATTTTATATTCCCCATCTTGACATGTTTGATGGTTTTGTTAACAGATTCTATTTGTAAATTATGCAAAGGTTTAATCAACTCATATTGATTCTTAAATAGCTTTTCATAAATTTCTGTTCTCAAAGTACCTTCTGTGGCCAGAAGGCCAATTTTTACATTTTTCTTGCAAATTTTTTTTGTGTGTAAAAAAACTTCTCTGGGCATATTAATGATTGGAATCTTGATTCTTTTTTTTAAATCTTCATACCAGTAATGAGCAGTGTTACAGGGTATGACTATAAACTTGCAGCCACTTCTTTCTAGCGATCTACAACCATCAAGCAAACTTTTTAGAACCTTATTATACTTGGTGGCATTTTTAGCACTTCTTGGAAGCGAAGAAAATAGTCTAGTTTGAACTCCTATTGATTCTGGTCTACCCGGTATATTAGATTTATTATAAAGTATGAAAAGAGGATATTCTTGATCAATCTTTCCTCTATTAAGCATGGCTAGTTTATTACAAAAATCAAGCCCAGCTTGCGTTCCCATCCCACCTAAAATTCCTATCATAACTACTAAATACTTTTAAATTTTGTTTAAAGTTTGTTTTACTACTCTTGTTTCAATGGTTGATTAATACCTCTCATAAAAACTAAAATTAAGCAACCTTCTTTAGTGTAGGATGAGTGAGTCGAGCCAGGTTCAAATGTTACAAATTCACCTTTTTTAAAAATTTTGTTATCTGGATCAATTAGCTCTCCCTCTAACATTAAAAACTCTTCAAACCCCATATGTACATGGGGTAGACTTTTTGCGTTTGGGTCCATTTTAAGAAGATAAGTGCCATGCCCACCATTTTTTTTATCATAGCTAATTTTGTGCCAATACATACCAGGGACTGGAGAGCCATAATTATCAAATGGAACAAACTCAACATCGTACAGATTAGTTATTTTTCTTTTAATCATAATTGATATAATCAATGATTATTAATAATTAATAAATATGCAAGATATATTTGCTGAAGATACTGTTAGTGGAGTTCCTTTAGTTTTAGTTCATGGGTTTTTAGGCTCATCAAATATGTGGGAACCACAAATAAATTTTTTCAAAGATGGTTTTAGAGTTATTGCTCCAGCCCTCCCAGGTTTTGGAAATAGTAGAGCTATTAACTCGTGTAATTCAATTGAATGTATGGCTAAATCAATACTCAATTTACTAGAAAAAAAAGAAATAAAAAAATTTAATTTATTAGGACATTCAATGGGTGGAATGATTGTACAAGAAATAGCAAAAATAGCTGGTGACAAAATTTTAAAATTGATCTGTTATGGTACTGGCCCAAGAGGAAATATACCTGGTAGATTTGAAACCATTGACCAATCTAGAAAAAAATTAAAAATTAATGGACTGAAAGATACAGCTTATAGAATAGCTAAAACTTGGTTTATAGAGGGGGAAAAAGCAAAGTATTTTTATCTTTGTGAGGAAGCTGGAAAACAAACTTCTATAAAGACTGCAGATAATGGATTGATTGCTATGAAAAATTGGGACGGAGTTGGAAACTTAAGAAATATCAAAAATAAAACATTAATAATTTGGGGGGATCAAGACAAAGCGTACAATTTTAATCAAGTAGAAACTTTAAATGACAATATTCCCAATAGTGATTTAAAGATAATTAAAGGCTGCTCGCACAATGTACATTTAGAGAGGCCAAAGGAATTTAATAAAATTGTATTTGATTTTCTTAGAAGTGATTAACTGGTATTGGCTGAAACATTTAACTAATTAATTAAAACTAATTTAATTAAATAATCGCAGCCAATAATAAAGTGTGAATATTATGCAGTTTTTAAATTTACTGCTGAAGGACCTTTTGGACCATCTTCAACATCAAAAGTCAAAGCTTGACCTTCATCTAAACCATTCATGCCAGCATCTCTAACAGCTGAAACGTGAACAAATACATCTTTTTCTTTATCTTCTCTTTCAATAAAACCAAAACCTTTAGTTGGATTGAACCATTTTACTTTTCCTTGTAGACTCATATTTATCTTCTTACTTTTTATTAAGTTACTTTTATTACTTATAATTAAGCAATCCAGGTCTTGTTTAGGTTTATTGAGGGTTTGTCAACTAATTTCAGAAAATTTAAGTAGCTAAAAAATCATTAATTGTTAATTAGCATGCTCATATAAACAGAATTAACATCTTTTTCATAATGTGCGAAAGGATCACAGGTTTTAAAACCACATTTAGTAAATAACTTTCTGGCATATAGAAAAAAATTGCCAGCACCTGTTTCTAGGCTTAATTGTTTAATATTAAGCTTTCTTGCCTCATTAATTAAGTGGTTAATTACCTTTAATCCAAATCCTTTATTTTTAAATTTATCATTAACTCTTATTGACTTGAACTCTCCATGTGCTTTATTCAAAAACTTTATAGCGCCAATGCCTACTAACTCCTCACCTTCCCATAAACTCCAAAATTTTATAGAGGATACTTTTAAACTAGCTATATCAAGGACATGAACACTTCCCTCAGGTGAAACTGATTTTAATTCAATAAAGTGTCTAACAAGTAGATCGTGCACTTCTATATTATAAAAATTATTTTCTATAGATCTTAACATTTGTGATATTTTAACTAATTAGAGTTGTGAGGTGTCCCATTTTTCTTTTTTGTTTAATCTCTTTTTTTAAATAGTCAAAAAAAAATTCATTAGTTTCAAATTTTTTATTTCTATAAATTTTTATTTGATCACCAATTATATTTACCATTTTAGCGTTAGTAATTTTCTTAAGTGCAACTTGTTCTAATTGACATACAGCTCTTACATGGTTTTCAAATTGACTCACATTGTATGCGTTGATTGTAAGGTGGCCAGAATTATGAACTCTAGGCGCAATTTCATTCACATAAAGGTTATCATTTTTATCTACAAAAAACTCAACACATAATGTGCCCACATACTTAAGCTCTTCTGAAATTTGTTTTGCCCATAATTTGGATTGTTCTAAAACCTTATCATTAATTTCAGCTGGTATTTTTGAATACTTTAATATCTGATCTTCATGAACGTTCTCAATAGGTTCATAGATTTCATATTTTTGATAATCAAATCTTGTAATGATTATTGAAATTTCTTTTTTTAATTTAACTAATTTTTCTAAAACAAACCCTTTTGAATAATCTATATCTAAAGAATCAAGATCTTCTATGCTTTCAACGGGATATTGCCCTTTTCCATCGTAGCCTAAGGTTACAGTTTTCAGTAAACCGGGTAACAAATCGTTTAAAGGATACATTTCAGATTTTTTTTCAACAGATGCATATTTGGTTGTTCTAATATTCAACCTGTTTATAAAATCTTTCTCTGCCAATCTATGTTGAATTATTCTATTTATTGAAGGCTTGGGTTGAACAGTTTTTATTTTATTAATCTTATTAAGTGTTTCATAGGGAATATTTTCAAATTCATATGTAATAACATCAACTTTGCTTACAAATTCATCTATTTTAACCTGATCATTATATTGACCATAAATAAATTCATTAGAAAAATTTTGTGCAGGCGCATTAATATCATCGCAAAAAACTACTGTTTTAATCTCTAATTTATTTGCAGCTACAGCAAGCATACTACCTAATTGACCACCACCAATAATACCTAGAGTTGGTTTAGACATATGTTAATCTACTTTGGCTTTTTTTTAACTGATTTACTTTGAGTTAGCCGCCACAGATCTAGCTTGTTTTTAACCTTACCATCACTAACACCAATAATTGATGCTGCTAATAAAGCTGCATTGATTGCACCATCTTCACCAATAGCCAATGTACCAACAGGAATGCCTTTTGGCATTTGTACTATTGATAATAAACTATCTAGGCCTTTAAGTTTTTTACTCTCTATTGGAACACCCAAAACTGGCAAAGAAGTAAGTGCTGAAATCATTCCAGGTAAGTGTGCTGAACCACCAGCACCAGCTATAATAACTCCAATATTTTTTTTTTCTGCACTTGTTGCGTATTCATACATAAGTTTTGGAGTTCTGTGAGCAGATATAATTTTTGTTTCAAATTTTAGACCTAATTTTTTAAGCACATTTTGGCAAAATATCATAGTTTTGAAGTCAGACTGGCTACCCATTACAATTGATACTTTTTTAGATTTATTTTTTGTCATTTGATATATTTCTACTTTAACTTGAGTTGTTATTTCAAATTAAGCCTAAAATTTCAATAAAATTAATAGAATTTTGTAAACTTATTGCTATTCTTAATTCAAAAAAGATCATGATAAATTTTAAAATCGATAATTTGCAATATTGTAAATGGTCTCGAGAAATCTTTGAGATGAATAGGCAAGCAGGACTTGATGCCATACATGTAACCATAGTTTACCATGAAGACTTTGATGAATTAAAAGTAGTATTAAAAATTTGGGAAAAGCACTTTTTAGATAATTCAGATTTAATTTTTCATGGTAAAGGCTTTAAAGATATTGAAAAGGCAAAATCTGAAAATAAAACTGCTGTATTTTTTGGTTTTCAAAATTGCTCACCTATAGAAGATGACATAGGTTTGGTTGAAAAAGTTTACAACTTAGGATGTAGGTTTATGCAACTTACTTATAACAACCAATCATTACTAGCAACAGGATGTTACGAAAGTATAGATAGTGGAGTTACCAACTTTGGAAGAGAAGTAATTAGAGAGATGAATAGACTAGGTCTTGTAATTGATATGTCACATTCAGCAGAAAAAAGCACAATTGATGCAATCGAAATGAGTAAAAAACCAATTGCAATCACACATGCCAATCCATCATTTTGGCATGCAGCTAAAAGAAATAAATCAAATGAATTATTAAAGATTCTATCTGACCATAAAGGAATGTTGGGTTTGTCTTTGTACGCTCATCATTTAAAAGAAGGAACAAATTGTACTCTAGAGAGCTTTTGTGAAATGACGGCTAAAACAGCAGAAATTATGGGAGCTGAAAAAATAGGCATTGGGTCGGATCTTTGTTTAAACCAGCCAGACACTATTGTAGAGTGGATGCGCAACGGTACTTGGACTAAAAATAAAAACTTTGGTGAAGGATCAAAGAATAAACCCGGATTTCCTAAACAACCTGAATGGTTTTTAGATGCTAGAGGTTTTAGTAATTTAGAAATTGGTTTAAAGAAAGTTGGTTTCTCAGAGAAGGAAGTTAATGGGATTCTTGGAAATAATTGGTACAATTTTTACAAAGGAATGAACGGTTGAATATTCAATTAAGAGAACCAAACGTTGTGATGAAGTTATCAAGATTAGGTTCTTTCCATCAATCTAGACTTTCTTTTTTGAGAAGCTTCTTAAAAGAATTTAAAGATTGGGACTATAAAAGAGATTTATTTGAGTTAAATGAAAAAGGATATGGAACTGCAGTATTTTCATTTAAGAAAAAAAAAAGAGTTTATTCTCTAATTTGTTTTGCTAATGAGTTGGATGAGAATGAAAGGTCAGATAGAGTTATTGCAACAAAATGGGACACGGCATTCACCCTTTTTGATGGCGTTCCAACTAAACTAGACATTGAAAGGTTAAAGAATGAAGTTCCAAAACAGGAATTTGGAAGACTTTCTTACAAAGAGCTAACTTTATCTCGAGCTAATAAGTCTGTTAGAGTATTCAATCATGTAGTTGAAAGCTTAAGTAATGGAGTTCAGCCAGATAAAGAATTGTTGGCTAAAGTTGGCTATTTATACAGAACTACAGCTGTTTATGGTTCAGGTAAATTTGGTTTAGCCGATAGGTTTAGAATAAAAAATAGAGAAGAAATATATGGGCCCTTTAGATTAGAAATGATGCTTGTTTATTTGGTAAGACAATTCACGTTTGATCAAGTTAACCATGTAGCAAAAAATAGAAATCCAAAAAAAGCTGTAAATTTAGATCCAGAAATATGTAAAAGTTTAGGCATTGGTAATTCAACTGGATTGGGAATGGCACCATTTATTGTTAATCACCCAACTCTTTTGAATAATTGGATTTATGCAAGAGAAACTTCGTTAAAAAAGATAAGAGAAATAAAAAATGTAACTATTACTGAAAGTAATTTATTTAAAAATTGCTTAAAAAAATCAATAAAAAATATCACATCATGGAATACTGAAAGCGAATATCAAATAAAAAAAATAAAATCTTTATCAAAAGATTTGAACCAATTTATTTTATTTCTTGATAATAAATTTGATTTTAATCAAGAGTATTCATTTAATAAGTTATATCAGCATTTAGAAGAAAATTATCAAGAAGAATGTGTTGAATATGTTGTCTCAATGATGATGGAGCCTTATGAAAATATCGTAGCACCTTTAATAAAAGAAATGAGTTCAGAAGAAGATAAATATTTTAATATCCCTACAGAAAGAACAGTATTAGAATTAAAAACTATAATTGAAAATAAATATTCTGAAATACTAAAAATAGATTTTAAAAAAAAAGAAAATAATTTAAACTTTTGGTTTATTTCTAAAAACAAAGAAGAACCAAGACTAGCAAATCGATTTGATGAAAATGGATCCAATTTAGAGCAGCCTCTAGCGGTAGCAAGAGATATAAAAAAACTTTATGAGAATTTATTGGTATGTAAAGATAACTTAACGATTGCAATTTTTCTATCAAATAATGCTGATTTAAGACATGTAGTTAGAAGAGCGTTTATTGTAGAAAAATTTCCTTACTCTGAAATTCAAGATAATACGATTGGTCAAGAGATAGTTCCAATAGACATGTTAAGGCTTAAGTTATCATTTTTTGGCGCGTTAAAATTTGATCCAAGATCTGATAAGTGGTTAAGAATATGTATGTTTCAAGGTGCACCACTACCCAAACAGTTAAAGAATTATGATGAGCATTGGGTTTATAATTAATTAATATGAAATCATTAAGTGAGATAGATACAGTATCTAAAAGATCAAGTCGTGCAGCAGGTTATTCATGGGGTATAGCAGAAGAAGTTGGAAAAAATATAAGATTACTTGAAATTTTTAGTCTTCCGGGAATTAAAAATTTAAATGATTTTTTAAACAGTAAAAAAAAAATAAAATTAGAAAACTTAAATCTTATTACTGAAGACAATAGTTCAAATAATTCTCAATATTGTCCAGTTATTGCCGGTGTAAATTTTTTAGATCAAATCAAAACCTTGGAAAATTTAAACGAAATCAAGTTTAAAAACATTGCGTATCCAATACTTTTCTTGCCATTTGTGAGTAGAGCATCGGAGGTACTAGGTAAAAGAATTTTCTTAAAATTAGATGAGAAAGAATTTTTAATGAATTTTAACAACTGTATTCATTCTAATTTTTTTAAAAAAGAAATTATTAAGATTGCAGAAAGTGTAACTATAAAAATTTTAAAAAATGAAGATTCATTTAATGAGAACGAATGGATAGAACTTTATAAACTTTCAGAAGAAACGTTTGTAGAGGAAAATGAAAGTTTAAAGAATACTGGGGCTGGAGCTGGTCTTACAGATAATGACTAAAGGCTTTGATGATCAAGTTAATGATACCGACGAAGTTCTTGAATTAGATGATTTTTGTGAAGAGTGTAAAAAAGAAGACCCAAGTGTTTCCCAAAATTTAATCCTAACAGGATTCAAAGTTTGTAATTCATGCAAGCTTTCTAAGACTATTTTTCCTATCTAACTAATATTACTAATTGGTAAAGCATTCATTTTACTCATTACAAAAGATATTGATAAAAATGCAATTATCAAAAATGATAAAAAAACTATTCCAAATGATTTAAAATTAGACTTTAAATTTAAAACTTGTTTTGTTGAAATTATTAAACTCGCAAATATCCAGAACTGAGTTAGAAATATTATTGGGATCATTAAATCTGGAGTTACAGCAAAAAACCTTAAAAGGCCTGGCGCATGAGCAAAACCAACAGCTGTTAATACTTTTTTAAATGGAACTTTTGTTTCTTTATCTGGAAATATTTTTACACCTATTACATAGATAAAAAGTGCCCAAACAAACCAGGTAAGAAGGGCAGTTAAACCAGACATTGCAACAGCAGTTTTAATCACAGTATTCGCAGCAACAGCACCTG
>Ga0308004_10001192_pt1 | contig 11510 bp, 8 predicted proteins | sample Neamet38_FD_203156 | JGI IMG/M metagenome (GOLD analysis project Ga0308004, IMG submission 203156) | Marine microbial communities from water near the shore, Antarctic Ocean - #38 | ecosystem: Environmental > Aquatic > Marine > Unclassified | place: Southern Ocean | collected 2014-06-06 | reverse complement strand
AAAGAAGATGGTTCTAAATTAGGAAAGGGAGATACAATAGCATTTATTGTATTAGAATTTTCTAAAGAATACAGAAGAGTTGTCGTTTCTCATACTTCTATCTTTAGAGAGGAAGAAAAGAGAAATGTAAAAACAGCTGTTAAAAAATCTGCAGATGCAGAAAAAACTACACTTGGAGACATCGGTGGTTTAGCAGCTCTTAAAGAGAAAATGGAAGCAGGTACTAAAAAGAAGAAATAATTTCTTTGAAGTAACAGTAACTATTTATAGTATTTGAAAGCCGATGCAATTTGCATCGGCTTTTTCTTGCTTTAAATTTAACAAATGTAAACAGTATAAAGCGATGTTTATCTCTATGCTTGTTTTGTGGGAAAAGAGATTTAAATTGATTTTCGGTTTTCTCTAAAAGGTCTAGGTTTGAGAGCTTTTTTTATTGTTTACACTAAATATCAGAGCTTAAATAATTACAATAATTATTGAGGCAACCACCTAAAATTACAATAAAGGTATAAAAATTTTCTGCATGTAAATTATTTTAAATAACCACTTAATAGAATTACATTTGTGTCGTTAATTAAAAATTACAAGAAAAAGAATGACATTAATAAAATCAATATCAGGAATTAGAGGAACTATTGGTGGTAAAACTGCCGATAATTTAACACCAATAGATACTGTAAAATTTGCGGCTGCTTATGGGGCATTCATAAAAGTAAGAAACGCTGATAAGAAAAATATAAAAGTTGTAATAGGAAGGGATGCGCGTATTTCTGGGAAAATGATTTCTAGTTTGGTTGCGAATACCTTAGTTGGTTTAGGGATCGATGTTATTGACTTAGGACTATCTACAACGCCAACAGTAGAAGTAGCTGTGCCGTTAGAAAATGCAGATGGCGGAATTATTTTAACAGCATCTCATAATCCAAAACAATGGAATGCCTTAAAATTACTAAATGAAAAAGGAGAGTTCTTAAATGGAGCAGAAGGAGAAGAAATTTTAGCATTAGCAGAAAGCGAAGCTTTTGAATTTGCAGATGTAGATGATTTAGGAACCTATTCGAAAGATAATTCTTATTTAGAAAAACATATTCAGGCAGTTTTAAACTTAGAGTTAGTTGATGTAGAGGCTATCAAAAACGCAAACTTTAAAGTAGTAGTAGATGGTGTAAATTCTACTGGAGGAATCTTTATTCCTGCTTTACTGAAAGAATTAAATGTAGCATGTATAGAACTATATTGTACTCCGAATGGAGAATTTCCTCACAATCCAGAACCTCTAAAAGAACATTTGACAGATATCTCTAATCTCGTTGTAAAAGAGCATGCAGATTTTGGAATTGTTGTAGATCCTGATGTAGATAGATTGGCGTTGGTTTCTGAAGATGGTTCTATGTTTGGTGAAGAGTATACTTTAGTTGCTTGTGCCGATTATGTTTTAGGAAAATTAGGTGGTGGAAATACAGTCTCTAATTTATCTTCTTCTAGAGCATTAAGAGATGTTACGCAAAAACATGGGGGAACGTATACTGCAAGTGCAGTTGGTGAAGTAAACGTAGTACTTAAAATGAAAGAGACAAATACAGTCATTGGTGGAGAAGGAAATGGAGGAATCATTTATCCTGCCTCTCATTATGGTAGAGATTCTTTGGTTGGTGTTGCCTTATTTTTATCGCACTTGGCAAACAAGAAAATGTCTTGTAAAGATTTAAAAGATTCGTATCCAAGTTATTTTATGAGTAAAAATAAAATTCAATTAACGCCAGAGATAGATGTTGATAAAATTTTAGAAACAATGGCGTTCACATATAGGCATGAAGATGTAAATACAATTGACGGTGTGAAAATAGATTTCGAAGATGAATGGATTCATTTAAGAAAGTCGAATACAGAGCCAATTATTAGAATTTATACAGAAGCAAAGTCTCAGCAAGCAGCAGATGATTTAGCGGTTCGTTTTATCAATGAAATAAAGGAGATTATTTAAAAATTATTTAAAATTTTGAAAAGATATATTATAATTTTAGTTGTCCTTTTTTTCAGCATCACTGCTACAATAGGGCAACAGAACTTACTAGTTACTAAAAAGAATAAGATTACAAACAAAGGTAAATTTTTTATTTATTGGGGATGGAATTGGGCAGGATATTCTAATTCTGATATTCGATTTAAAGGAGCCGACTATGATTTTACATTGTCTAACGTAAGAGCGCAAGATCGACAAACTAAATTTTCCGTTGATAGTTATTTCAATCCTGCTAATATTACTATACCACAAACAAATTATAGAATTGGATATTTTTTTAAAGAAAATTATACAGTTTCTATTGGCGTAGACCATATGAAATATGTGATGGTAGATGATCAAAATGTTACAATTGATGGAGAGATTAACATAGGTAATGCAAGGTATGACGGCACTTACACAGGTGAAGATATTCAATTAGCAGAAGATTTCTTAAGATTTGAACATACAGACGGTTTAAATTATTTAAATATAGAAGTAAAACGTTTTGATAATATTGACCATTGGTTTGGTTTAGAATTAGATAACCTGCAAATAAACATTACAGAAGGTTTTGGAGCTGGAGTTTTGTATCCAAAAACAGATACATCTTTATTAGGTAAAGAAAGACATGACGATTATCATTTGTCTGGTTGGGGCATTTCTGGGGGGGCAGGTTTAAATATAACTTTCTTAAAGCATTTTTATATTCAGGCAGATTATAAGATTGGGTATATTAATATGCCAGATATTAAGACTTCTTTAAGTGCTGTAGATTCTGCATCACAAAGTTTTTACTTTTTTCAAAATAATATTTTAATAGGGGGTAAGTTTCGGTTGTTTTAATTAATATAATAAATTATTTTATTCAGTTTAGATAAAATATAGTTGGTATATATTAAAAATCTTGATATCCTTATGGTGAAGAAGATTCAATACATACATACCGGATTATTACGGAACAATTGTAAGATCCTGTAAAAAATAAAATGCTATATAAATTAGTTCTTTCATAGCGAATACATACCTAGAAACGGCTATTTTTAGTGCTTTATTTACTTGGGTTAGGTTTGTTGGTAAAAGAATGGTTAAGCTTTTAGCTATTGAAATTTAGTAGGAACTTTATCTCTGTGCTTAAATCTTTTGTGAGACCACAGATAATATTCTGGCTGCTCTAAAATATTTTTTTCTGTTAACTCTGTGTATAAATCTGTGATTTGATAGTCTTTAAAGTCTTTTGGCGTATCTGTAATTAATTGGAATTCGGTTGTATAATATCCTCTTTTTACTCTTTTAGTCACATAGTTAATTACTACTAAATCAAATCTTTTAGATAACATTTCTGCACCTGTATGAATAGGCACTTTAATATTGAAAAAATTTCTCCAATAATATGTTTTATGCGGTTGTGGAGATTGATCACTTAATAAAATATATGCACCTTGTTGTTTGGCTGAAAAACGCTTTTGCATTCCTCTTACCATTTCTGAAGTTTTATAACCAATTACACCAAATTTTTCTCTAGAATCTCTAACTGCTTTTTCATAATAGGTGTTATTCAGTTTTGTATAAGCACCATACATATCAATATCTAAGACCTTTGGTAAGCTAATAGACCATTCCCAATTTGATTGATGTGCACCCATTAAAGCAATACTTCTTCCTTCTGCCGCATATTTATTTACCAATTCAGGATTGCTGTATGTATATCTTTTCAAAATTTCTTTTTCAGAAATAGAAAACGCTTTTACACTCTCCACCATTAGGTCCATTAAATGTTTAAAGAATTTTTTTCTTATTCGTAAAAGTTCTACTTCTGGTTTTTCTGGAAAAGCTAGTTTTAAATTATCTAAGACTACCTGCTTGCGATATCTGAAAACATAATAAATTAAAAAGTAAAAGAAATCAGATTTCATATATAATATTCTCATAGGAAGTCTAGAGAGTATCCAAATAATAGGATAAGTAATCGCAAAAAGAATAAATTGCATAATAGAATTTTAGTTCTGCAAATATCGTATATAAATTTAAAACGAAAAGAGATTTTAGTAATCCCTTTTTATTATGTTTGTGGTATGATAGGAAATATAAATAGCGCAGTATTATTCATCATAATAGCCAATGTTTTGGTTTCTATGAAAGGCTTTAGTGATTATACTTTTTTGAATACATATAAATTTCAAATAGGAAAAATTTTATCTGGGGAAAAAATACGAATGCTTACTTCTGGTTTTTTGCATGTAGATTGGGCACATTTAGGATTTAATATGTATGCTTTATACCTATTTGGAGGTATTGTTGCTGGCATATTAGGAATTCCTAATTTTCTAATAATTTACTTTTTAAGTTTATTAGGAGGTAGTTTGTATTCTCTTAAATATCACAAAAACGAATCTTTTTACAGTGCTGTTGGTGCCTCTGGTGCCGTTTCGGGTATTGTGTATTCTTCGATACTGTTATATCCAGAAATGGAGTTGTATTTATTTTTTATTCCGATACCAATTCCGGGTTATATTTTTGGAGTTGGCTATTTATTATACTCTATTTACGGAATGAAAAAGCAAATAGGTAATGTTGGTCATTCCGCACATTTAGGTGGCGCAATTGGTGGCTTTGCAATTACTTTATTATTAAACCCTTCTTTATTTTCTGCAAATACGTTTATGGTTGGTTTATTAGCTGCTCCTATTATATTGTTGCTGTTATTCGGAGATAAATTAAAAGCTTTATAACTAAAAAAAAATGTTCTTTTGAATCGTGAATTGATTTCTGAATTCACTAAAAATAAAGTATTAAAAAAGCCTTATTATTTCTAATAAGGCTTTTTGAGCGAAAGACCAGGTTCGAACTGGCGACATTCAGCTTGGAAGGCTGACGCTCTACCAACTGAGCTACTTTCGCATGGTAAAGAGCTACAAATATAGAATGTTTTTTAACATCTGCAAGGGTTTTTTCTAGAAAAAAAAAGCGTTTTTTTAATCTCTTTCATACTGAAACAGTTAGCTTCTAAAAACTATGTTTTTTGTAATATTTTTTATTCTATACATCGTTTTTGTATGGTCTTAGTGCGTTAAAATAAAAGTGATCAGAAGAAAAAGTAAAGTTTTAAGCTACTAAAAATAGTATAGATCGTTTTATCCAATGTTTGCATTAAAAAAATAACCAACGAGTGCGGTGAGTCCCATTGCTACAGTTCCCCAGAATGTAATTCGCATGATTGCTTTAAGAATACTGGAACCGCCTGCTTTTGCAGCTAATGCACCTAAAATAATTAGAAAAAGGAGTGCGAAACCGTATAGTGAATACTCTAGGCTTTTTAAAGGAAGAAATAGCGTTACTAAAAATGGAAGTAGACCTCCTACAGTAAACGCAGCACCAGAAGCGAATGCAGCTTGTATGGGTTTTGCTTTACTTATTTCATTAATTCCTAATTCATCTCTTATATGAGCACCCAAGGCATCGTGTTCAGTTAATTCTAACGCTACGGTTAATGCAGTTGCTTTTTTGAGACCTCTTTTCTCATAGATTTCAGCCAATCGTTGTAATTCCATTTCAGGCATTGCAAGAAGTTCTTGTCTTTCACGATCAATATCAGCATTTTCTAAATCTGTTTGAGAACTTACAGAAACGTATTCTCCTGCTGCCATCGATAGTGCACCAGCTGCTAATCCGGCCAAGGTTGCTAAAATAATAGGTGCTCGAAAATCACTTGCAGCAGCCACACCAATTGCAATACTAGCAGTTGATAAAATTCCGTCATTAGCTCCAAGTACTGCAGCTCTTAACCAATTACTTCTGTGTACGTAATGGCTCTTTAAATAATCGTCTAATTCGTCTTTTTTTTCTACCATTGATATTGTACGGGGGTAAAGTTTGATCTCTGATCTTACTACCTGCAAAATAAAAAATTATTTTGAATGAGTACGAGTCTTATGTTGAAATTTTTAGGGATGTCTTCTTAGAATAAGATTATAATTTGTTTTTGGCTATTTCATTTATTTTTTAGTCTTGTAGCATGACGCTTGTATAAAGGTTGTTGTTTTAATGTCGATTGTCCGAATAATATGGTAAAATAAAGTATTAAAACATCCTTTTATATTTCAATTAAAATCGAGGATCACTAGCAATGCTCATTTTTTTAGACTTGAGTACATTCATGCTGCAAAAATCAAAACGATTGGTAATTTTACCATAACAGGCGTAAATTCCCATACCATTTATAGGATATAGACTCACGACATCCGTAAAATGTACTGCATCAAAATAATTGCCATCTATATCAATAAAAGTACTTAGGCGCATCAGTTTTCCTTGAGATGTTTTATTGAAGCGGGTAGTAACTAATTGGCCATATAAAAGTACATTCTGATTTGTAAATTGGGGCATTTCTTTCGCTTTTATATGCGGACAAAAGGTGTCTGTTACTAATGAGAAATAATCATGAATTGTAAACCCGAGTAGTTCTATTTCATCATATACATTTTCTAACCAATGGTTACTTAGTGGTGGAATTTCAAAATTCTGGTGTTGCGAATGAAACAATTTTACTTGTTCTTGTACTTGCTTTGTTTTTGTGGTATTTAGTTTGAAAGTCGCTTTCCAAAGGAGTGCTGTTTTGGATACTTTCATACCTCTAAAAGCATTGATACGAATTAATGCCGTTACTTGTTCTATAGAGATGGCTATACGATCCATAAAATTATCCAAAGAAAGAAAATCACCAAACAATTGACGTTCCGTTAAAATACGCTGAATGGTTAATTGTTCCACATTTTTAAGATATCCAAAACCCAAATAAATGGTTTTTCCTTTTACCTTATTTGCATGATCGCTGTGGTTAATGCAAGGAAGCTCTATAAGTGCACCACACATCTTAGCTTCATGTATATAATGTTCTGCGGAATAAAAACCACCACCATTATTTAAAACAGCTGTCATAAATTCAATAGGGTAGTAGCATTTTAAAAATAGACTCTGATAACTTTCTACTGCATAGGAAGCCGAATGTCCTTTTGCAAACGCATAGCCTGCGAAACTTTTAATCTGATTCCACACTTCAAATATCAAAGCATCTTTATGTCCTTTTTTTCTGCAATTAGAAACAAATTTATCTTCAACGGCTTTAAACTCTTCCACGGAACGGTATTTACCGCTCATACCTCTTCGTAATACATCAGCTTCACCCAGGGTTAAGTCTGCAAATTTATTAGCAACTTTCATTACATCTTCTTGGTACACCATAACACCATAGGTTTCTGGCATAATTTCTAATAATATAGGATGTGCTTCTTTTCTTTTCTCAGGAAACCGATGCCTTTTAATAAACTCTTCTTTCATGCCAGATCCTGAAACACCGGGTCTAATAATAGAACTTGCAGCTACTAAACCCAAGTAATCTTGTGTTTGCAATTTCTGCATCAATCCGCGCATGGCAGGAGACTCGACATAATACGCACCAATTGCACCACCTGTTTTTAATAAATTATTAATTTTTTTATCTTTCTTAAAACGCTCAATATCTGTAATATCTATTTCTGGAGCATTAGGGTTATTTTCTTTAATAATTGCCAACGCATCTTTAATTTTTGCCAAACCGCGTTGTCCTAAAATATCGAATTTAAAAACACCTACATCATCTGCAATGTTCATATCAAACTGAACGGTCGCAAATCCTTTTGGAGGTAAACTTGTAGCAGAATAATAATGAATGGGTTTGTCTAAAATTAAAACTCCAGCAGAATGTACACTCACGTAATTAGGAAAGCCCTCTATGAGTTTGCCATATTTTAACACCAGTTTAGAAATATCATCTAGTTTATGGCCAGCAACTCTTTTACTTAACTTGTCAATTTCTTCTTTTGGTAAACCGAATACTTTTCCTAATTCTCTAACAACGGCTCTGTATTTAAAGGTATTATAGGTTGCTAATAAGGCAACATTGTCAAACCGATCAAAGATATATTGCGTTACCGTATTTCTATCTTTCCAGGAAAAATCAATATCAAAATCTGGTGGAGAAGCTCTAAACGGATTGATAAATCGTTCGAAATATAAATCTAGTTCAATAGGATCTACATCTGTAATGCCAATAATATAGGCTACAATACTATTGGCGCCACTTCCTCTACCCACATGAAAAAAGTTGTTTTTCTTCGCGTAATTTATAATATCATAATTGATTAAAAAGAATGAAACAAACTTCAATTCTATAATTACTTTTAATTCTTTCTGAAGTCGTGCATGTACTTTCTCTGTTGGAATTGGGTATCGTTTATGAAGTTTGTCATTACAGAGTTGTAATAACATTTTATAATCTTCATCAAAACTATGGCAGTACACTTGTAAATTCTGATTTTTGCGGGCTGTATCAAATCCGAAGTCGATAGTACATTGTTGCAAGAGTCTTTTTGTATTGGTAATTACAAACGGGAACTCTTTAAAGTATTTCTGTAGTACCTCTGCACTATGTATTACGTCTGTCTCTAAGCATTCTTCTGTTTTGGGTAGTTTACTTAATAAGGTATTATTGTCTATGGCGCGTAAAAGTCGGTGTGCGTTAAAATCTTTTTTATTTCGGATGGTTACTTGTTGTTGTATCACCAACTTATCTTCATACTTTTTTAAATAGGAAAATCGGAGTTTATTTATTTCAGCAATAGAAATTCCTATAAATTCATTTTCAGCAAAAGAAGTAAGATTCAACTCTAGCACTTTTTCAAAAGGATAGATAATAAACACCTCTTCTAGAAATTTTGGTTTCTCTGGAATGGCAGTTTTTGATTCTAAAAAAGAAGATAAATAGTGGTTGATATTTTCAAAACCTTTATTATTCTTTGCAATGGCGATAAACTGCTGGGTATTTCCATTTCTAAAATCGACTCCAATAATAGGTTTTATGTTTTGTTTTTTAGCCTGTTGCACAAAATTCATACAAGCAGAAGTATTGTTGATGTCTGTGAGCGCAATACAATTTACATTATTCTCTATGGCAAGTTTTAGAAGCTCCACTTCAGAAAAGGTTCCGTAGCGCAAGGAGTAATAAGAATGACAATTTAAATACATGTACTATTGTTTTCTATGTGCTAAAACCAAAGGAGGTTCGCCGTTAAACGGATTACTAAATCGACCGATGGATTTTGCACCCATTGCAGATGCTCTCATAATACTTAGTTCGCCGTATTTATTTCGAACAGTATCCATGGCATTATACAGGTCTAGCATTTGTTCGGTATCATCAAAAAGATTTATTTGATAATTACCACTCACAATATCAGATACTTTTACACCTACCAGACGAATAAGTAAACGTCTCTGATATAATTTTTTAAACAATTCTAGTACTGCAGGAATAATAATATGATCTGCACTTGTATACGGAATCTTTATCTGTTTACTATAGGTGTTAAAATCTGAATACCGAATTTTCACGCTTAAAACTCCCGTTAATTTATCGCCTTTTCTTAGTTGATATGCCAAGTTTTCTGCCATTGCAAATAGGGTTGATTTTAGTTTTACCATATCAATAGTATCTTTATTGTAGGTTCTTTCTGTAGATAAAGATTTGCGTTCATGAAAAGCAATAATTGGCGGATTGTCAATACCATTTGCACGTTTCCAAATCGTTTTTCCGTTAGCACCTAAAACACTTACCATCATTTCTAAAGGCATTTCTTGAATTATTTTTACTTTATCTACTCCAAGATTTCTTAATGTTTGATAGGTTTTATTTCCAACAGAAGGTATTTTAAGAATAGATAAAGGCGCTAGAAAGTCTTTCTCAAAACCTACATTAATTAATAATTGATTGTTCGGTTTTGCTTCGCCAGTAGCAACTTTAGAAACTATTTTATTTTGCGACATTCCGAAGGAAATAGGCAATCCTGTTTCTTTGATAATGGTCTGTCGCAATTCAGAAGCATATTTATAGCTTCCAAAAAAAGCATCCATCCCTGTAAGATCTGCATAGAACTCATCAATACTTGCTTTTTCGAAAATAGGCACTTTCTCTTTGATAATTTCTGTGACTAAATTAGAATATCTAGAATACGTACCCGTATCTCCTCTAATAGTAATTGCTTCCGGACACAGTCTTTTGGCAATTTTCATAGACATGCCAGAATGTACGCCAAACCGTCTTGTTTCATAACTACAAGCTGCAACAACACCTCGGTCTCCGGTACCACCAACTAATAAAGGTTTTTTTTGTAACCTACTATCAATCAATCGTTCACAAGAGACGAAGAAAGTATCTAAATCGAGATGTAAAATATTTTTTTCCACAGTACAAAATTAGCTACAAATTCGTACATTTGTTGCTCAATATTGTAGCATTATGAATAATTTATCAAAAAATATAAAACATTTAAGAGGGTTAAAGAAGTTAACACAAGAGTCTTTGGCAGAAGAATTATCTGTAACAAGATCAAGAATAAGTTCTTATGAAGAGAATCGGTCTTCACCAACCATCGATTTTTTAATTGATTTTTCTGCATATTTCAGGATTCCAATTGATATTATCATAAAAAACGATTTAACAAAAGCAAAAGATGTTTCCTTTATTGAAGTAGGAAATAAAAGAGTATTGTTTCCTATCACGGTAGATCATGACAATGAGAATTTAATTGAAATTATTCCTTCTAAAGCATCTGCAGGGTATTTGTTAGGATATGACGACCCAGAATATATAGAACAGTTAGAAAAAATAAAGTTGCCCTTTTTACCTACTGGAAAACATAGGGCTTTTCCCATAAAAGGAGATTCTATGCTGCCAATGAAAGATGGTTCTTATGTAGTTGCAGAATTTGTAGAAGACATTAAAAATGCAAAAAGCGGGTACTCTTATATTGTTGTGACAAAAGATGATGGAATGACGTATAAGCGTTTAGACAATTTAATAGAGGAGAAGCAATCTTTTTTATTGAAGCCAGACAACTCAAGTTATCAAGCTTACGAAGTACCTGTTACTGAGGTTTTAGAATTATGGAAATTTACTTGTAGCATTAACACACAAGAATATGAAGAACATGAGTTAAAGCTGAGTAGTATTATACAGATGTTTAATGGCTTAGGAGTAGAGTTAGAAGCTTTAAAGAAATCTTTGGTTTAAGGTTTTTGATGTTTTTTAGGGGGAGACACACAGAATACTATTCGTTAAAAACTTGTATTAGTGTAGTTATACTTCTCATATTAAATTATTAGTGTTCTAGTTTATTTATATAAAACCTGATAGCGCAGATTTCTAATCTATACCAATATTTATTTCAATAATATCTTCAACTCATTATGATGAGATAAAGATGCTTGCACTGGCTTTTATTTAACACTTTTAGATAGCATAAATTTATTGTGTTTAATTTTGAAAAGGAAGGTAATAAAATTTGAATATGAAGCAAAAAAAAAACAGTTTAGAATGAACTAAACTGTTGTTTTGTAATTGGTTAAAATTTGTAGCGAGAACGGGATTTGAACCCGTGACCTCAGGGTTATGAATCCTGCGCTCTAACCAACT
>Ga0308004_10001190_pt1 | contig 11522 bp, 12 predicted proteins | sample Neamet38_FD_203156 | JGI IMG/M metagenome (GOLD analysis project Ga0308004, IMG submission 203156) | Marine microbial communities from water near the shore, Antarctic Ocean - #38 | ecosystem: Environmental > Aquatic > Marine > Unclassified | place: Southern Ocean | collected 2014-06-06 | reverse complement strand
TAGCAAATAAAATTATCGAAAAAAATCTTTCAGTTAGACAGTCAGAAAATTTCGTTAAAATTTTTAAGACCAAGAAACATTCCCTTAAACCCTCCAAGGATACAAACCTACAAGCCTTAGAGACTTCAATTAGGGAGAAAATAGGCCTTAATGTTTTAATTAAAAATAAAAAAAATAATTCAGGGTCACTCTTATTAGAATATAAAGATCTAGATCAGTTAAATAAAATAATTGAGATTATAAAATCTAATTATTAGCTTTTTTCGAATTATTAATTATAAAATCTGCTAATAAATTTTTAGCCAACACTGAGTTTTTTTTGATTAAAAGTTCAATTTCATTAGTTTTATAGATTAAATTTTTTAAATGATCTTTTTTCCATGACCTTATTTGTTGAGTAACAAGCGGCTTATCTTTCCAAAAAATTGGCGGTTTACATGCAGAAATTGCTTGTTCAATATTGTTCTTTTCGTCAAGTAATTCATAAATTTTAACTAGTCTTTTTAATTTAGCTAATAATGTTCTAATAATTATGATATTATCTTCATCTGAGTAGTTGTTTTCACTGAAAATAGTGACAGTTTTCCTGGTATTTTTTGCCAATGAGTGATCCACTAGTTCCGAGGCACTGTAATTATCTGATAGGTTAGTAAGCTTAATTATCTCTTCAATATTCAAATTTTTTTTATTTAATGAAAAACTTTCAATTTTTTCTAATTCATTATTTAAATTTTTTCTATCACCTCTACTTCGTTCTACTAAGACATTTATTAATTGTTGAGAGATAGGGATTTTTTTGTTTCTAAAAAAAAGACTAATAATAGAATTTAAAGTTTGATTGTTATCTTCATAAAATGGGGCACATATAATCGATTTTTCTTTTTCGAAAAGTTTTCGTAAAGAAGATTTCTTTTCAAGGTTTTTCGAATTTAGAATTATCTTTATATCATCTGGGTTTTTTTCTATTAGTTCTTCTATAATCCCCTTAATTTTGTCAGTAGTTCTATTAATGATTATAAGTTTTTCATTATCAAAAAATGATTTAGTGAGAACAATGTCAAAAAAGTTATTTAGATTGTCTAGTATTTCTTTTTCTTCGTATCTATGAATTTTATCTTGATAGTTTTTTTCAAATAGGTTTTTAACAGTCTCTTCTTTTAAACCATCATTATTACCATAAAATAGATAGAATTTATAATTATTTAATTTTATTTTATTTAGCTCAAATGATTTTAATATCATTGAATATTAGATAGTTTCAAAATTAATTTGTCAGCTATTGTTTCTGCTAAATTATTTTTAATTTCTTTCTCATACCTTTTTAAATTAAATCTATTAGAATTATTGTTATAAATAAAACTTTCTATAATTACAAAATTATTTTTGAACTCACCGTTCATTGACACCTCTATATTTGTAGCGATCGTATTCTTAAAAGTGACAGCATCACCCAAGGTATTTTTTGCAGCAACCTCTTTTGTTGATGAATTAGATATCTTTAGTGCAAAATTTTTATTTTTCTCATTGAGAGTAAAATTATTAAGTCTTTCTTTTATTCTTAAATTTACGTCCCTATCGCCAACAAAACTTAATTTACTTACAAAAAAATTATAATTTTTAGAATTTTTCTTGGAATAAATTGCTTCATAGCCACAAGATGACAAGAATAAAAAAAGAAGGAGTGTAAATATTTTTTTTTGCATATTTTATATTATAATATTTATAAGTCTATTTTGCACAAAAATTATTTTTTTAAATTTTTGCCCCTTAAAAAATTTTTCTATTTCTTGATTTGGTTTGATGATTTTTAAAACTTCTTTTTCAGTAATATCTCTTTTAACCTTTAAAATGCTTCTTTTTTTGCCATTTATCTGCACCACAAAATTAATTTCTTCCTCTATTAAGTCCTTTTCAGAGATGGTTGGCCAACTTATTTCGTTTTGATTAATAGACTTCAAACATTCACTTGTAAAATGAGGCATAAATGGATTCATTAATACTAAAATTTTTTTATAGTTTTCAATTAAAACATTTCTTTTTATAGGTTTATCAATTTCTTTTATTAAAAAATTATACATCTCATAAAGATTCGCAACTATCACGTTGTAATGAAATTTTTCTAGATTTTGAGTTACCTTATGAATTAATTGATTGGTAAATTTATTTAGATTATTATCTCTACTTTCTTCATCGCTTTCTTCATCGTTAATTTTAATTTTGTCTAAAATTCTAGTATTAAGTGTCCATAGTTTTTGAACAAATTTAAATGATGCTAACATACCTTGGTCAGACCACTGAACATCTTTTTCAGGAGGACTATCTGATAAAATAAACAATCGAACTGCATCGGCTCCATAATTTTTGATTATACTTTCAGGGTCTATGGTATTTTTTTTTGATTTTGACATGGATTCAGTTGGTCCAACAATTGCTTTTTCTGAAAGATTATCTTTCTTATAGAATTGTTTACCATCTATTGAGGTTACCTCTTCAGGACTTAGCCATTTGCCCTGTTGGTCCTTGTAAGTTTCGTGACAAACCATTCCCTGTGTAAAAAGTCCTTCAAACGGTTCCGTTAGATTAAATTCATCATTTTTATAAGATACTGCCTGCATAAAGAATCTAGAATATAATAAGTGTAAAATAGCATGTTCAACGCCACCTATATATTGGTCAACTGGCATCCAATATTTTGCTTCTTCTTTATCAAATCCATGATTAACATTGTGGGGCGAACAAAACCTTAAAAAATACCAAGAAGAATCAACAAAGGTATCTAATGTATCTGTTTCTCTTCTAAGTTTTTTCCCATCTAGTGTAAAATATTTCCAGTCATCTTCCATGTCTAAGGGATTTCCGGTAGAGCTTAATTTTTTAATTTCAGGAAGCTTTACAGGTAACATTTCTACAGGAATTTTAACAGGTTGGCTATTTTCATCGTAAGCTATTGGGATAGGACATCCCCAATATCTTTGTCTTGATATGCCCCAATCTTTTAATCGATAGTTGGTTTTTTTTTTACCTAAATTATTTTTTTCAAGAAACTCAATAGTCTTAATAATAGATTCATTTGGAACTTTTAAACCGTCTAGAAATTTTGAATTATAAAGATATCCTTCACCCGTGTAAGCTAAATTATTAATTTTAAATTCTTGATCTTTTTCAGGTTTAACAACTGGAGTGATTTGTAAATTATATTTTTTTGCAAAATCAAAATCTCTCTGGTCATGTGCGGGGCAACCAAAAACAGCACCAAGTCCATAGTCCATTAAAACAAAGTTTGCAAAATAAACAGGAACTTTCATATTTTTATCTAACGGATTTATTGCAATAAGATCTGTTTTAAATCCAAGCTTCTCAGCAGAGGCAATAGACTCTTCTGTTGTACCAGTTTTAGAGCATTCTTTTTTAAATTCTTGAAATTTTTTATCATCCTCATAATATTTAGAAATTGGGTGATCAACAGAAAGAGCTAAAAAAGAAAATCCAAATAATGTATCTGGTCTTGTTGTGTAGCACTTAATATTGTCTACAGGTTTGTTGCTTTCTATCTTAAATTCAACCTCACAACCAAATGATTTACCTATCCAGTTTTTTTGCATCACCTTAACTTTGTTTGGCCAGTGATCTAAAGTATCCAAACCTTGTAATAGTTCTTCGGAAAATTTTGAGATATTAAAAAACCATTGATTTAACTTCTTTCTTTCAACAATGGCTCCTGATCTCCATCCTTTTCCATCAACTACCTGTTCATTGGCGAGAACAGTTTGATCAACTGGGTCCCAATTCACATAATTTTCTTTTCTGTAAACTAATCCCTTATCATAAAGGTTCAAAAAAAATTCTTGTTGGTGTCTGTAGTACTCAGGTGAACAGGTAGAAATTTCTTTATCCCAATCAATAGACAGCCCAAGCCTTTTAAGTTGGGATCTCATAGTTTTAATGTTTGATTCTGTCCAAGTTTTGGGGTCTAGATTATTTTGTCTCGCTGCATTTTCTGCGGGCATACCAAATGAGTCCCACCCCATTGGATGAAGAACGTTATATCCCTGTAAAGTCTTAAAGCGAGCTAGAACGTCTCCAATAGTATAATTTCTTACATGACCCATGTGGATTTTACCAGACGGATAAGGAAACATTTCTAAACAATAAAATTTTTTTTTATTTTTATCTACCTTCGTTGAAAATATTTTTTTTTCGTCCCAAAGTTTTTGCCACTTTTCTTCGACAGTTTTAAAATTATATCTATCCACAAAATTTAATTTTTGTTTTAAATTTAAAGCTTAATACTTTTGTTTGCCTTTATAGTCTTTGGAATTTTTTGTATTTTTTTGCGACTCATAAAGTGCTGCTGTTTTTAAAATTTTCTTTTTTAATTCAGTAATTAGATCCCCAGATTTTTCTGAAATCACACAATTTGATTGAGCTAAACATTTTTTGTTAAAAACTTTAATATCTAGTGCATCAGATCTAATTTCATTCGTTAAAAATCTTATTGATATTTTAATGCTCTCATTTGAAGTTTGGTCTGTTGAGTACCAATCTGTAATTATAATTCCACCACTATAATTTACTGACAATAGGGGCATAAAATCTATCGTATCTAGCGAAGATCTCCACAACTCATTAGAGCTTGCAAATTCAAAAGTTCCACCTTTAGAAGCACCAAATGTTTCTGAAAGTCTAAACCCACGACCTTCTTCTAAATTTTTTTTAACTCTTTTTTTTGGATCTGGATCATATTTTCTAGCATCAGCCCCAGGAAGTTTGCCACCACAAGAATTTAAAAAAATAGAAGAAATAAATAGAATAAAAATAATTTTTAAGTTTTTAGAAGAAATCATAATAAATTTAAATGTTAATTTAACTATTTTATACAATATATTTTTAAAAATGCTAAAAAATATAAGAAAATAGCCATTTTTAAAGTGATGTAAAAATACAACACTTATCAAAAATTTCAAAATTACCCGAGGTTTTGTTAAATAATTGGTCATAATTTGATAAGCATCTAGTGTTTATTATTAATAATAAAAAAAACAAAGACTACAAATAACAACAAACAAAGGAAAAATATGAACTTTAAAAAAATAGGTTTAACAGCATTAGCTGGTTCACTTGTTGCTACATCACTAGTTGCTGGCGAAATGGCAGTTACTGGTTCTGCAAGCATGAAAGTAAGACATGTTGACACTAACAGTGCTGGAAAAGCGTTTACAATGGGAAACCAACTTGAGTTTAAAGGTTCTGGAGAATTAGATAATGGATTAGATGTTTCATTATCTTTTGTACTAGACCAAGATGATGACTCGACTTCAAAAGGCGCAGTTAAATCAGTTAACACAGGAACACCGTTTGATAGTCACTCAGTATCAATTGGTTCTGACGCTCTTGGAACTTTAGTTTTCCATGGTGAAGGTGGATCTTCTGCTCAAACTAAAATGGATACAACTGCAGCAGGTGATCTTTGGGATAACGGTTACGGTATAAGTTCATCCAATGACCCAAGCACATCAGCAACTTCAAACAATATGATCTTTTATACATTGCCAACACTTGCTGATGGCGTTGCTATAACAGCTTCATATACACCAAGAGGCGCAGGTGCTATAAATTCTAGTGCTGCTTTCGGACTTGCATACACTGGTTTTGAAGGTTTAGAATTAAACTATGCTCAAGGTGAAAATGATAGTGCTGCTGGCGCAACAGCTGACGCAACTACTATGAAAATTTCATATGCATATGGACCAATAGAAGTAGGTTATAGTGATACTGAGTTTGATTCACAGGATGCTACTAAGGATCAAGATGTTAAATCTATGAATGTGTCATACACTTTAACACCAGATATCTCAGTTTCTTATGGTGAAGATACAATTGCTAAACCACAAGTTGGTGGTGATGAAGATATCAAAGTAAGTGCTATTACAGGTTCATACACAACTGGTGGAATGACTTTAGGTCTTATGGTTGGTGAAGCTGCAAACAATGCACATGGTACTGGGTCTGAAGAAGACAAAGATATGTGGCATTTAACTGCATCATTTGCATTCTAATTTAATTTAGAACAAATTAATAAAAGGGCCCCTTTTTTTGGGGCCTTTTTTGTTTAAAAAAAGTAATACCAGCAAAACCATGGCAGCTAATTAGGTTTAATTTTTTCAAATTATTATTTGATATACCACCTAGAGCTATAATTAATTTTTTAGTTAAAAGAGATAATAATTTAAATTTATAAAAACCTAAGTAGTTTTTATTTTTTTTGAATATTGAAGACAAAAAAATCATTTTAACATTCTGTAATTCTTTTGTTTTTATTTCATAAACATTATGCGCAGACCCCAAGATAATAAAATTTTTTTTAAAAGAGTAAGAAAGATGCCTTTTATCTTTATTAAAGGAGGGAATATAAACGCCATCTAAACTAAGTTTTATTGCTAATTTAATATTATTAGAAAGTAAAAAGCTATTGCCTCTTTTTTTACAATAATTTTTTATTCTTATGATTAAGTTTTGATCGATCTTATGCTTGTAATTTCTAAAGATTATAGTCACCCCTTTATCAAGTTTATCTATGTGACTTTGATCAAATTTATTTATAAAGTAATACTTGTTTAAAAATTTATTATGCATAACACAGTTAAAAATTTAATTTATATAGAAGAGCTCATTAAATCTAAAGTAAATCATGGTAAATTACCTAAAATTATTGCTGTATCAAAGACTTTTCCAATAGAAAATATTATGCCATTAATAGAGTATGGCCAACTTGATTATGGAGAAAATAAAGTTCAAGAAGCACTAGATAAATGGAGTGATATAAAAAATGAAAACAACAGTATAAAACTTCATTTAATTGGAAGACTTCAAACCAATAAAGTTAAGTTTGCCTTAAAAATATTTGATTATATTCATTCATTGGACAGTGAAAAGTTAGCTAATAAAATTTCTGATGAACAAACTAAACAAGCAAAAAAACCTAAGATATTTATTCAAGTTAATATTGGTAATGAAGATCAAAAATCTGGAATAAATAAAGAAAGATTGAGTGACTTTTATAAATTTTGTAAGAACTTGAATTTAGATATTATTGGCACGATGTGCATTCCGCCAAATGATGGAAATACAGAAAAATATTTCTTTGAGATGAATAAAGCAAACCAAGAGTTAAATTTTAAAGAATTAAGTATGGGTATGTCAGGAGACTACTTGGAAGCAATTACTAACAGTGCAACATATGTCAGGGTAGGCTCAAAAATATTTGGTAGTAGAACCTAACCTATCTTGATTTTAGTTTTTTGATTAATTAATTTTAATAATATTTCAAAATCTTTTTTTATTAAAGCAACACATCCTGCAGTTGGTCTGTAATTATCTGTTAAATGAATAAATACTGCACTCCCTTTACCTGGGGTTTTTCTTTCATTATGACTTATTGAAATTATATAATCGTACTTATGATCTTCTCTGTATAGATTTTCTTTATGTCTTTTATTCAGCGTTCTAATTTCTTCATTATATTTTTTATGTTTTGGGTCATCACACCAGGTCATATCTCCTCTAATGGTCTTTTTATTGACTTTGCACTTTGGAATACCAACGCGATCTTTTCTAAAATATAATTTCTTTAAACTAAATAATCCTTTGGGAGTTGAATAATCACCCTCTTTTTTATTGGAATTTATACCTTTTTTCCCAATACAACATCTCAATTTAAAGTCGTCAATTATAAGAGTGTTTTTATTTGGTACATGAATTATCATAGGTAATATTAGATATAATTATGCAAAATGTTTTTATTATAAATTTTAAATCACTATATGAAATTTTAGATGAGATAAAAGAAAATTTATCTTTTAAAATTATAAAATTTGAGGATGAAGAAGATTTTAAAAAGAAATTTGATAAAGACAGAATAGATTATTTGGTAATTTCAAAAACTGACCATAAATTATTACTAAATAATGATGTTAAATCTAAAAATTTTTTAAATTTAAATGATATGCCCTTATCTTTAAAAAAATTATTAGAACTAATTAATATTAGATTAATCAAATTAAAATTTAATCAACAGTCTAATGTTATTATTAAAGGTTACGAATTAAATTTAAATTCTAAATTTTTTTCAAAAGACAACTTAAATTTAAAATTAACAGAAAAGGAAATCGAAATTATTTTATACTTAAACAATACAAAAATTAAACATGCTGTTGCAGATTTACAAAAATATATATGGGGTTACTCAGCAGATATGGAAACCCACACTGTAGAAACGCACATATATAGATTGAGAAAAAAAATAAGTAATTTATTTAAAGATGAAAAATTTATATTAAGCCATAAAAATGGCTATTTTATTGACTAAAATAGCTTAATCTAGTCTAGCACCAACTTTTTGAATTATTTTTGAAGACATCTCTGTTCCTTTTTCAAGGCATTCTTTTTTTGAAATATTATTAATTAGTCCATGAAGAAAACCAGCTGCAAAGAGATCTCCCGCACCTGTTAAGTCCAAAATTTTTAAATTAGGTTTGCTTTGACATTCTACCACTTCTTGATTTTTGATAGCAATACTTCCTTTTTCACCACGCGTGATAATTAAAAGTTTTCCTAGTTGTTTTCCAAATTCAATAACATCTTCAAAGCTTTTAGCGTTAATTAATGCTCTAATTTCTTGCTCATTAGCAAAAATAATATCAAGTTTATTTTCTACTAAATCTAAAAAGTCACTTTTATGTCTCTCTACACAAAATTGATCTGATAAAGACATTGCTTTAGTATTAGAAAGTGACATTGCCTTATCAAAAGCTGACTTTGGCTCTCCTTCATCCCATAAATATCCCTCTAAAAATATCATTTCACTTTCCTGTAAAGCTTTTACATTAATATCATTTTGGTTAATTTTTCCTGCAATTCCTAAAAACGTAACCATAGTTCTTTCTGCATCAGGAGTGATCAAGATTAAACAAGTTCCAGTTGGTGATATCTCCTCTTTTTTATTATAAAAATACTTAACCTTTTCTTTAGTCAGACCTTCTTCATATTTTTGTCCCAATTCATCAGCATTAACCTTACCTATAAACCCAACATCATTTCCTAATTTAGACAGTCCAACAATAGAGTTTGCAACAGATCCACCAGAAACTGTTTCTTCAATTTTAAGAGTTGATAAAAGTTTTTTAAACTCACTTTCATCAACTAATTTCATTGTGCTTTTTGTTAATTGATTATTTATCAAATATTGATCGTCAACTTTGCAAATGACATCAACAATTGCATTACCAATTCCTAGTATTTTCATATTAAGCTTTTTTAATTTTTACTGGATTTTTTCGATTAGGATAACAAGTCGTACAAATTTTACAAGTCAAACCATAACATTCTCTAGCCTTACAAAATTCTCTTCCATAATAAATTATTTGTAAATGTAATTTACTCCATGTTTTTTCTGGGAATAGTCTTTTCAAATCCTTTTCAGTTTGAACAACATTTTTACCATTTGTTAAGCCCCATCTTTGAGCTAATCGATGTATGTGAGTATCAACTGCAAAAGCTGGAACTCCAAAACCCTGAGACATGACTACACTTGCTGTTTTATGCCCTACACCGGGCAGTTTCTCGAGTTCTTCAAAGCTTTTGGGTACTTTACCCGCATGCTTTTCTAGAAGCTGCCTAGACATCAAATAAATGCTTTTTGATTTAACTCGAAAGAGGCCAATACTTTTAATTAATTTTTCGATTTTTTTTCTACCTAATTTTACAAAATGTTCAGGCTCATTATATTTTGGATATATTTTTTTAGTTACATTGTTAACATTTAGATCAGTGCATTGAGCTGATAAAAGAACTGACATTAAGAGAGTGAAGTTACTAGTATGATCTAATGGAATAGGGGTTGTTGGATAAATTTTATTTAAAATTTTTAATATTTTTTTAGCTTTTTTTTCTTTATCCATTATCTAAAATTCAATAAATCCCTCATCGAGTAAAGCCCTGGTTTTTTATTAATAAGCCACTTTGCAGCTATTAAAGCACCATCCGAATAAAGTGCCCTATCAAAAGCTTCATGATTTAACCTTATTATTTCTTTGCCACTTGAGAACATAACCTCATGTTCACCAATAATTTCACCTTTTCTAATTGAATTGAAGTTAATTTTTTTTCCATAAGGAAAATATTTTTTATTTAAAAATTTTTTACCTATTAAATTATTAAAATCTTTACTTTTTCCCTCTGCAATACCTTTTCCAAGCATTAAAGCAGTTCCTGATGGGTAGTCTTTTTTATGTTTATGGTGAATTTCAAATACTTTACTTAAATATTCATCATTTAGCGTTTTTGAGGCAATTTCAGTTAAATACATTAATAAATTAACACCTAGGCTCATATTTCCAGCTTTTAAAATTGGAATTTTTTTTGAAAATTTTTTGATTAAAGCTTCCTCCTTACGTGTAAATCCGGTTGTTCCAATTACCACTCTTTTTTTTAATTTAGATGCAATTTTCAAAATATCCAAAGTACAATTTGGAACTGTAAAATCTATTATTAAATCAGATCTTTTAAAAGTTTGTTCAGTGTTTATATCAATTTTAATACCGTTGATCTTTTTATTGATGGTTTTATTTTCTGTTAGCGTGACTAGTTTAAAGCTTTTATCACTTTTTGTAGATTTAATAAGTTGTTGACCCATTCTTCCAAGACAACCAGAAATTGCTAAATTAATTTTTTCCATCTAAGAAAATATTAACCTTTTTTGTTTAATTAGTCTTTAATTTTTCCAAAAATTTTTAGCTTTTTGAAAGAATTGTTTGATACTTGGATTTGATTTTTCATTTTCTATTTCTCTAAATTTTTCGAGTAGTTCTTTTTGCTCTTTATTTAAAGAAATTGGAACTTCAGTGTTTACCTGGACATAAAGGTCCCCATTTCCACTTCCCCTCATATAGGGCATACCTTTACCTTTTAGTCTAAATTGTTTTCCATTTTGAGTGCCATCAGGTATTTTGATTTTGGCTTTTCCACCATCAATTGTTGGTATTTCTATTGTAGTCCCTAATGCTGCATCAGCAATAGAAATTGGAAATTCAAAGAAAAGGTTTTCATCAGATCTTTTAAATAGGTCATGCGAATGAACATTTATAAAAAGATAAAGATCACCACTTGCTCCACCCTTAGATCCTGCTTCACCTTTTCCAGCTAATCTAATCCTAGTGCCATCATCAACACCCTTAGGTATTGTAACTGATATTTTTTTTGAAGCTTGCTTGTTCCCTTGACCATTACAGTCTGTGCATGGATTTGTTATTTCTTCACCAGACCCTGCACATTGAGGACAAGTTTGTTGAACAGTAAAAAAACCTTGGCTAGATCTTACTTTACCATTTCCACCACAAACCGTACACCTGTCTGGAGAATGACCAGGTTTAGAACCATTACCTTTACAAGTGTTACATTTTTCTGTTGTTGAGAATTTTATATCCTGTTTTTTACCTTCATAGGCTTCTTCAAGAGTAATAGATAAA
>Ga0308004_10001189_pt1 | contig 11531 bp, 5 predicted proteins | sample Neamet38_FD_203156 | JGI IMG/M metagenome (GOLD analysis project Ga0308004, IMG submission 203156) | Marine microbial communities from water near the shore, Antarctic Ocean - #38 | ecosystem: Environmental > Aquatic > Marine > Unclassified | place: Southern Ocean | collected 2014-06-06 | reverse complement strand
CAAAAAACTATCAAGGTGATGGTGATTCCACTTACAGGTTGTTTTATGACACAGTTAAGGGTGGTGACTACAGGTCTAGAGAGTCTAACGTTTATAGACTAGCTGAGGTATCAACAAATATAATTGATCAATGTGTTGCTCAAGGTGTCCCTTTCGCTAGAGATTATGGAGGGCTTTTAGATAACAGATCTTTTGGTGGTGTTTTAGTATCGAGAACATTTTATGCTAAAGGCCAAACTGGTCAGCAATTACTATTGGGTGCATATTCTGCTATGAATAGACAAATTGGTAGAGGTAAAATCAAAATGTACAATAGACACGAAATGCTAGATGTTGTTCTTGTTGACGGTAAAGCCAGAGGTATTATTACTAGAAATTTAATAACTGGAGCAGTTGAAAGACATTCGGCTCATGCCGTAGTTCTTGGCTCTGGAGGTTATGGAAATGTATTCTACTTATCTACAAATGCGATGGGAAGTAATGTGACTGCAGCTTGGAAAGCACATAAGCGTGGTGCATATTTCGCAAATCCATGTTTCACTCAAATTCACCCAACTTGTATTCCAGTTTCAGGAGATCATCAATCCAAACTTACATTGATGTCAGAATCTCTACGAAATGATGGAAGAATTTGGGTTCCTAATATTAAGGAAGATGCAATCTCTATTAGAGAAGGTAAAATAACTCCTTTAGATATCTTGGAAGAAAACAGAGACTATTTTTTGGAAAGAAGATACCCTGCATTTGGTAATCTAGTTCCTCGTGATGTTGCTTCTAGAGCGGCTAAAGAAAGGTGTGATGCTGGTTTTGGAGTAAATGCCACAGGTGAAGCGGTTTATTTAGATTTTGCTGCAGCAATTATTAGATACGGAAAAGAAGAAGCTCACATAAATGGCGAGGATGAAAATAATGAAACTTTAGTCAATAAATTAGGTACTGCTGTTATAAAAAAGAAATATGGAAACTTGTTTCAGATGTATGAAAAAATAGTTGATCAAAATCCTTACAAAACTCCAATGATGATATACCCTGCTGTGCATTATACAATGGGTGGAATCTGGGTTGATTATAATTTAATGACAACAATTCCTGGTCTATACGCAATCGGCGAAGCTAATTTTTCTGATCATGGGGCTAATAGATTAGGTGCGTCTGCATTAATGCAAGGATTAGCAGATGGATACTTTGTATTACCATATACAATCGGAGATTACTTGTCTGATGATATTTCAACAGGTCCAATTCCTACCGATACAGCTGAATTTGAAAATGCGGAAGACGAGGCAATTAAGAAATTAAACTTTTTTATTAACAATAAAGGAAAACACTCCGTTGACTATTTCCACAAAAAATTAGGTAAAATAATGTGGAATAAGTGCGGTATGGCAAGAAATTCTAAAGACTTAAATGAAGCTATTAAAGAAATATCTGATTTAAGAAATCTTTTTTGGAATGAAGTGAAAGTACCTGGTTCAGCTGACGAATTCAACGAAGAGTTAGCTAAAGCTGGTAGAGTTGCTGATTTTCTAGAACTAGGAGAGCTATTTGCGAAAGATGCTTTATCCAGAGAAGAGTCTTGCGGTGGACATTTTAGAGATGAGCATCAAACTCCAGAAGGTGAGGCCGTAAGAAATAAAGATTATCAGTTTGTTTCTGCTTGGGAGTATAAAGGAGATCCAAAAGATGCGATATTACATAAAGAGGAATTAAATTATAATGATATTGAAGTTAAAGAAAGAAGTTATAAATAAATATTTATGAAATTAAAATTAAAAATCTGGCGTCAAAAAAATTCAACTTCTAAGGGAAGTATTGTGAATTATGACGTAGATAATATATCTCCTAATATGTCATTTTTAGAGATGTTGGATCAATTAAATTCTACATTAATTAAAAATGATGAATCACCTGTCGCTTTTGATCATGATTGCAGAGAAGGAATATGCGGATCTTGTTCTTTATATATTAACGGTCAAGCACATGGACCAGATAGAGCCATTACAACCTGCCAACTTCATATGAGAAAGTTTAAGGATGGAGATACAATTTTTATTGAACCTTTTAGAGCTACATCTTTTCCAGTTATTAAAGATCTTATAGTAGATCGAAGTGCCTTTGATCGTATTCAACATGCAGGAGGTTATATTTCTGTAAATACATCAGGAAATACTCAGGATGCAAATTCAATTCCAATAAATAAAACAGATGCAGATAATGCATTTGATGCAGCTACATGTATTGGTTGCGGGGCATGTGTAGCTACTTGTAAAAACTCTTCAGCTATGTTGTTTGTTGGTGCGAAAATATCTCAATATGCTCTTTTACCTCAAGGTAAAGTAGAGGCTAGTGATAGGGTCACTAAAATGATAGATCAAATGGATCTTGAAGGTTTTGGAAATTGTTCCAATACAGGCGCTTGTGAAGTGGAGTGTCCTAAAGGAATTTCTCTTGATAATATTGCAAGAATGAATAGAGAACTGATGAAATCTAAAGTATTATAGATTTTCTATTTTAAAATAAATTCCTGAACGATGTCCCAACCCGCTCTAATATCAAGCTCTTCATCTAGATGGCTTACTCTTTCTGGAAAAGACTTAAGTAAGTAGTTTCCAGAATCGAATTTTTTATTTTTATTACGATCTAATATTACTCTAACATAATATTTACTAGGTACAATATGTTTAAAGTCAATATTGCCAGTTGAAGTTATTATTTTTTCATACTTAACTTCTCCTAATTTAGTAGTCAGTTGCACAATTGCAGGATACTCAACATTTCTTAGAATAAGCCTTAGGTTTCCATAGTCATCATAAGTTTTTGTTTTGTATGAATAACTTAAGGTATCATTTGAGAAGTTATAAAAGTCTGTAAAAGTTCCAGGTAGAAATTTTACATTATAACTTTCCTCTTCTTGTTTGTTAAACTGAAAAACATATGTGTTTTTAAAAGTGTCTAGTGAGACTTTAAATTCGACTTCTAAAGAGTCATTATTAGTAATGCTAATTTTTGTTTCATCAATTTTGTTAAAAGGAGTGTTTGCTTGGAAAAGTATATTATCAAGAAACGAAATATAGTTGTTTTGTAATGCTTTAATTTTTAAAGAATCAATCTCTTGATTTCTCAATTTTACAGATAATGTATCAATAAAACTATTGTTTGTTACTTCAAAAAGTAGTGAATCTAATTTCTTATTACTGCTATGCCAGTAATATAAAGTGTCCTTAGCTTCATTCATAACAACCTTACTTGAAAAAGATTCTTCAACAGTTGAAATTAAATTAATTTTATAATCTTCTAGTTCACCATCAAATCCAAAAGAAATTGAGTTTTTAGAAGATTGTTTTGGTCTACTAAATTTAAAATCTAAATTTTCTTTAAATAATTTTAAATTATAACTACCAGTATCTTTAGGTAAGCTAATAATTTCACTATAAAATGCTATTTTATCACTTGCATTTTGATAAACATAGTCTGTGTTTTCTTCTTTTAAAGCAATTAATAGATACTTTCCTTTTTTTAAGTTTTCTAAACTAAATAGGCCGGTACTATCTACAAGTTTTGTTATATACTTTGGCTTTGATTTGTAAATAATAGAATCAGAAGTAGTACTGTCGACTTCATAAAGCATAACATTAATTTCTTCAGAGGTTATTCTCTCTAAAGCATCCTTAAGTGAGCCATTTATTTTTAGTGAATCAATATACTTCCCTGTTGACAAAACATATTTATAATTTGAAAAAACATTATCTGCATTATTATCAACAATACTTTCCCCAAAATTAAATACATAGGTAGAGTTTACTTGCAACGAATCTTGAAATTTAATTTCTAAATATTTACTTGCTGTTCCAAGTGGAGTTATTTCTGGTGCAGGATCTATAGGCGGAGATATAATTAAATATTTTTGTAAGTTTTTAAATTTTATGTATTCATCAAAATAAACCCTTATTTCCTTTGAATTAAAATTTAGTGTGTAATTCTCTGGAGTTGATTTAATAATGGAAGGCGCAATTTCATCTATTTCACCCCCAGTTGGAGTGCCTCTATTTGCACAGCATAGGATTGTTAGTGCAATAATAGTTTTCAAGACAAAATTTGTTAATTCCCTCACTCGTAATGTTAGATTAAATACAAATTAACGTATAATTTTCAAAAAACCATTCCTTTAGTTCAAAAGGGTTTCATATTTTTACATTATGGGTACAAATGAAGACAAGTTTAAAAGAGTTATTTCTCACGCTAAAGAATACGGATTTATTTTTCAGAGTAGTGAGATTTATGATGGTTTAAGTGCTGTATATGATTACGCTCAAAATGGAGTAGAGTTAAAAAATAATATAAGAGAATATTGGTGGAAATCAATGGTGCAAATGCATGACAATATAGTTGGTATAGATTCTGCTATTTTAATGCATCCCAAAACTTGGAAAGCATCTGGTCATGTAGACGCTTTTAATGACCCTTTAATTGATAATAAAGATTCTAAAAAAAGATACCGTGCAGATGTACTTGTTGAAGATTACTGTTTAAAGATTGAAAACAAGATTGACAAAGAGATTTTAAAAGCGGCGAAGAGATTTGGCGAAAAGTTTGATAAAGAACAATTTATAATTACTAATCCTCGTGTTGTAGGGTATAAAGAAAAAATTACCATCATTTTATCTAGACTTGGTAAGTCTTTAGAAAAAGAAGATTTAGAAGATGTTAAAAATTTAATATTAGAGTTAAATATCGTTTGCCCAATTTCAGGCAGTAAAAATTGGACAGATGTTAAGCAATTCAATTTGATGTTTGGAACTAAACTTGGTGCTTCTTCAGAAACTGCTACGGACCTATATTTAAGACCCGAAACTGCACAAGGCATATTTGTTAATTTTTTGAATGTTCAAAAAACAGGAAGAATGAAAATTCCATTTGGAATTGCTCAGACTGGCAAAGCATTTAGAAATGAAATTGTAGCTAGACAATTTATCTTTAGAATGAGAGAGTTTGAACAAATGGAAATGCAATATTTCATTAGACCTGGTACGCAAAATGAGTGGTATCAGAAATGGAAAGAGACTAGAATGAAATGGCATACCTCATTAGGAATGGGAGAAGAGAACTATCGTTTTCATGATCATGAAAAATTAGCTCACTATGCAGACGCTGCCAGTGATATTGAATTTAAATTCCCCTTTGGTTTTAAAGAACTAGAAGGTATACATTCAAGAACTGATTTCGATTTAAAACAGCATCAAGAATTTTCAGGAAAAAAACTTCAGTATTTCGATCACGAGTTAAACGAAAATTATACACCATATGTAGTAGAAACTTCTATCGGTCTAGACAGAATGTTTTTAGCAATTTTTTCTAACTCATTATGTGAAGAGACTCTTGAAAATAATACTACACGTACTGTTTTGAAAATACCTCCATTTTTATCTACCTATAAAGTTGCAGTATTACCTCTAGTTAAAAAGGATGGATTATCAGAGCTTGCAAAAAATATTTATAAAGAGTTAAAGTTAGAGTTTAATGTAACATATGATGAAAAAGATGCAGTTGGTAGAAGGTACAGAAGACAAGATGCAATAGGAACTCCTTATTGTATTACCGTCGACCATCAGACAAAAGAAGATAATACTCTAACTATTCGAGATAGAGACTCAATGACTCAAAATAGAATTGCTTTAAAAGAGGTTGAAAACTATATAAAAGAAAAGGTTAGTTTTAACTCTGCATTATCTAAAATGCTGTAAACATACCTTCTCTTTTAAACTATTTTTTTATTATAAATTTTAGTATTTCATAGAAAAGATATAATTTAGGGTTTTTTGTAAATTAATTTAACCCCTAAATTAAAATGTTTAAAATCTTAAAAACTCTAGTTTGTTTATCGTCACTTCTTGTGTTTAACAATTTATACTCACAACTTGGTGAATCACAAAAACCTTCATGGACACAAACTCTTGATTATAAATTCGTCCCTAGTATAACTGACCAAATTAAAGATGGAACTTTCATACCAGCAGATGTGGATTCCTATAAAAAGTTAGGTAGAGAAAAAAGATGGCATGGAAATAAAGTTGTTCCTGGAAAGGGTTTACCAAAAGGAGATGATCCACTACTTTATTTACAAGAAAATGTTACAACTAAAAGTAGTAGAGATCCTATATTAACCTTTGAAACTACGGCTAATACAGCTACCCCTTCTGATCCAACTGGTGAAATAGGTAGAGATTATTATTTTGCGTCTTGGAATTCATCATTTAGATTTTTTAATCTAGATGGAACACCAGCTACGGCAGCAGCAAGTTTAAATACCATATTTGGTAATGATCAATCTGGAGATCCTATAGCATTATATGACAGTCAAGTAGATCGATATATTATTACATCTATGGGTGGTAGTGGATTAAATTTTGCTATTTCACAGGGGAATAACCCAGTTTTAGATGGCTGGCATGTTTACTCAGCTAGTTCTTTTGGTACTGATGGACAATTTCCAGATTATCCTAAATATTCAATTTGGTCTGACGGTTACTATTGCACTACGAATACCTCAGCAAACAATTTATATGTTTTAGAAAGAGATAAAATTATTGATGGGGATCCAACAGCATCAATACAAGGATTTGATTCACCTCAAATGATTACTAGTGGATTTGCTTCTGCTCAAGTTTTAGATATCACTAATGATGATCATCCATCAGTTGGGAATGCTACAATGGTTTATCTGCAGGATGATGCTTGGAACCAAGTTCCAACCGATCATTTAAAAATATGGACTATCAATATTGATTGGGATAATGCAAATAATTCATCGATATCAAGCCCTTACTCATTAGAAACATCTTCTTTTACAAGTGTATTTGATGGAGGTAGTTTTGCCAATCTAACGCAATCTAGCGGACCTGATATTGATGCTATGCAGGCCTGTGTAATGAACCAAGCTCAGTTTAGAAAATTTCCAACGTACAATTCTGCAGTATTTAACTTTGTTGTCGATGCCTTAGCGGGATCAGACGAACTTGCTGCTATTAGGTGGTATGAACTTAGACAACCAGCTGATGGAGAACCTTGGGTTATTCATCAAGAAGGTACTTACACAGCGCCAGATGGTAGACATGCATTTGGAGCTAGTATGGCTATGGATGTTCAAGGTAATATAGGTATGGGATATTCTTCAATGAGTTCATCTGAAAATATTTCACTTCGATACACTGGTAGATATGCTAATGATCCTGTAGGAGAAATGACTGTTGAAGAAAATTTAATTGGACAAAGTAATGCTACTAATCCTAACACGAGATATGCTGATTATGCGCATTTGAGTGTTGACCCTTCAAACGACAAAACATTTTGGTTCGTTTCTGAATATTTTAAACCTGGAAGAAGAGATTTAGTTGGTACTTTTCAAATTGCAGCAAATTACTCAAATGATATCGGAGTAGTTAGTGTTGATTCTCCAGTATCTGGACTTTTATCAGATTCAGAGTCAGTAACAGTATCTATATTTAATTATGGAGAAGAATCCGTTTCTAATTTTGATGTATCATATCAGTTAGATTCAGGTGCCATTATTACGGAAACATACACTGGAACAGTAGCGTCAATTGAAACTGTACAACATACTTTTTCTACATCGGCAGACTTATCTATAGTAGGAACTACTTATGATATTTGTGCATACACAACTCTTGAAGGAGATGAAGATTCTTCAAACAATAACTTTTGTGCTGAGATTCAACATTTAAACCCTAATGATTTAGGTGTTACGGGAATTTTAGCACCAATTTCTGGAACAAACCTATCGGCAACGGAGCTAGTTACGATTGAAATAACAAATTTTGGAGGAGCTGAACAATCAAATTTTGAAGCTTCTTATGAATTAAATGGAATCACAGTTACAGAAACTGTTTCTGGTCCTTTAACTGGAAATTCTTCTTTAGACTATATTTTTTCTCAATCACTTGATTTATCAGCATTTGGATCTTATGAGATAGTTGCGTCTGTTTATCTTGAAAACGATTCAGATGATTCAAACAACACTATTAGTGTAACTGTAAATAATGTTAATTGTGCACCAACTGGTGATAATTCATTTGGGGATGGTTTTCAATTATTTCAAGTAGGAGACATTAATAACACTTCTGCTGGAGATGGATACTCAGATTTCACTGATTTATCTACTGCCTTAGAACAAGGGTCAACAAATGACTTAACTGTTACAACCGGTTATGGAAATCAGTACGTCAGAGTATGGATTGATTTTAATGATGATTTTGTGTTTAGTTTAGATGAATTAGTAGTTGATAATTATGTTATTTCTGTTGGAGGTGCTGCTGGTACATGGACAGAAACAATGCAATTAGTTGTTCCAGACGATGGAACATTAGGAGAGCACATAATGAGAGCTAAAACCAATTGGAATGCACCAGTTCCGGATGATGCTTGTGAAGAAACTCAATACGGAGAAACAGAGGACTACATGGTTAATATTGTTGAGAGTTTAGGTTTTAGCAATATTCAAATTGACAACATTTCAGTTTACCCTAACCCTGTAAGTAATTTATTAAATATTAACACGGGGACTAATAGTGATTTAAGTTATTCAATATTTAATATAATGGGACAAGGTATTTCTAAAGGAATTTTGAAAAGAACTAATAATACAATTAACTTTGCTGAACTAAATAGGGGAGTCTATTTTTTAAACGTATTTAACAAAGAATTAAATAAACAAAATACTTACAAATTAATTAAAGAATAATAATCAAATATAATAATATGAAAAATATATTACCTTTTTTTTTAGTGTTTACATTATTTAGTAATGCACAAGTTACTAATGAAGGTCAGCCTCTTAGTTGGGATATGAATCTAGATAAAAACATTAACGCTAAAGAACTTCCAGCTTTTGATGTAAATACCATGAACGATCAAGACGCTATAAATGATAACAAAACTGCTATTCCATGGAGATTTGGATATATGCACAGTGTTGATTATGGTTTTGATGATGGTGTTTGGACTAATCTAGAAAATGGAGATAGAATTTGGAGAATATTAATCTCTTCAGAGAATGCCTTGTCTTTAAATTTTATTTTTGATGATTTTTATATCCCTGAGGGAGCTAACTTGTACTTATATAACGATGAAAGGTCTGATTTACTAGGTGCATATACCTCGGTTCAAAATCAAGAAAGTGGAATATTAGGAACATGGCTTATTAACGGTGATAAAATTTGGATTGAATACTATGAGCCTGCAAATGTTAATGGTCAGGGTAGATTACATATTGCTAAAGTAACTCACAGGTACAGAGGTTTACAAAAACCTGCTCAAACTAAAGGACTTAATGATTCAGATACCTGCAATGTAGATGTAGACTGTTCTATCGGTGATGATTGGGAAGATCAAAAAGAGCATAATAAAAGATCTGTTGCATTAATTAACTTGGGAAACTCTATATGTACAGGGACCTTAATTAACAATACTAGTAATGATGGTACCCCTTATTTTTTAACGGCGGATCATTGTTATAGTAATCCTCAAAATTGGTCATTTTTATTTGGTTGGATAAGTCCAGACCCTTCTTGTGCAACGACACAGGTAAGTTCTAATGGCTCTCAAAGTATGACAATTAGTTCAGCAACTTTGAAATCAAGATATGAATCAACCGACTTTACTTTAGTTGAAATTAATGGTAATATTCCTGAAGATTGGGATAGAGTTTATGCAGGTTGGGACAAAACAGATATAACTCCAGATTTTACAGTTGGGATTCATCACCCAGAAGGAGATATAATGAAAGTGTGTAGAGATGACGATAGTCCAAGTAAAGGTGTTAGCACTATAGATGGTCAAACAGTATCAGTATGGGGAATTACATCTGCCGGTGGTGGCTGGGAAACCGGTATTACTGCAGGAGGATCTTCTGGGTCAGCTTTATTTGACCCTTCAGGAAAAGTAATTGGTCAATTATTTGGAGGTTCTTCTTACTGCCAATTTACTGGAAGTACAAATGATAATGGTCAAGGAGATATATATGGTAGATTTGGCTTGTCTTGGGACGGAGGAGGATTATCTTCAAATAGACTTAGCGATTGGTTAGACCCTCAGGCTTTGGATATAGACATTATGGAAGCATTTCCAGAACTAGTATTGGAAACATTTGAGTATGATATAGCTATTGAAAGTATTGATTCCCCTGTTACAGGAGCTCTGACATCTTCTGAAACGATAACAGTAACAATAGTCAATGACGGTGAACAAACAGTGTCAGATTTTGATATTACATATCAAGTAAATGGGGGAACGGTAATTACAGAAAATTATACGGAAGATTTATCTGCAGATCAATCATTTCAACATTCTTTTGACGCTACATATGATTTTAGCGAAACTGGTCAGTATGAAATTATTGCAAGTGTAATTTTATCAAATGATGAAGACAATAATAATAACTCCATCTCTACTACGGTTATAAATTCTTCATCTGGAGATTGTCCTGATGAGTATTCTTTACCAATTATTTGGAGAGACAACTTTGAGTGCCATGAGCCATTTGCAATTAGTGATATTGAAGGCTGGATAATGAATGATTTAGATGGAGGAACAACGTGGGGCTCTCAAAACGTAGATTTTACAAATGAAAGTTATATAGGTACAGGTATAATATATAATGATGTTTTAGCAACAAGTGCAGATGGTTCAGACATTTCAGGATGGAGTCCCTATGAAGGTAATCAAGGTTTGTATTTTATTGCATCTGGAGCTGAAGGACCAACTACTAACGATGATTGGATGTTAAGCCCTGAGTTTACGGTTGAAGATGTTAATTCACCTATCCTTAGTTTTTGGGCAAAATCCATTACCGATCAGTATGGATTAGAAAGATTTCAAATAGCAATAGGAACCACTACAGATTATAACGATTTTACTGTAATTTCTGACGGAAATTATGTTGAAGCACCTTTAGAGTGGACACAATACGAATATGATTTAAGTGCGTATGATGGACAAACTATAAGAGTAGGTATACATTATGTGACTAATGACGCTTTTGTACTTCAAATGGATTCATTTAAAGTTGAAGGTACTTTAGGTATTAATGACTTTGAACTTAATAGTAAATTGAATATTTACCCTAACCCCTCAAGTGGCATATTTAATATTAATTCTGAGATTGATAATGGTAAATATATTGTTCACAATTTGTTAGGTCAGAAAATTGGTAATGGTGATATAAATATTGGAACTAATTCAATTGATTTAACCAACATGAATAACGGTATTTATTTTATAACGATTGAATCTAGTAATAACAAAAAAGTTAATTTTAAAATAATAAAAAAATAAAGTATAATTTTATATGTCAATTAAAAGCTAATTATCTAAAAATTAGCTTTTAATTGAATATTTCCATTATGAATAATAGAACTATTTTCTGTTTTTCTAGCGAAATAATTAAGGTTTAAATCTACGAACTTTGTTATTTTCTTTTGGATGCTTAGTGTCCAGGTTAAATTATTTCCAGGCTGTAG
>Ga0308004_10001188_pt1 | contig 11540 bp, 18 predicted proteins | sample Neamet38_FD_203156 | JGI IMG/M metagenome (GOLD analysis project Ga0308004, IMG submission 203156) | Marine microbial communities from water near the shore, Antarctic Ocean - #38 | ecosystem: Environmental > Aquatic > Marine > Unclassified | place: Southern Ocean | collected 2014-06-06 | reverse complement strand
GTTGATTTATTTAATTCTAAATCAATCTCCTTTTTAATACTTTCTTTACTCATATTTGATTGCTCTTAATTTGATTAGGAGCTGTAAATATTTGAATAAAGGCTTACCGATTATAGTCTAAAAATGCCGATTTTCGGCAATTACCTTAACAGTGAAGATGTTATTGAAGTTGTTTTCTCTATTGTTTGATGAAGACTTATTTAATGATGACAGTCCATTTATGATACAATAGTCATTGTATTGTTTTTCAGTCAGCAAACTCATCTTGCTATAGATAAGATGCATAAAATCATTATCCTTCACTCTGTGTATTAAGTTTTCGTGTTCTAAACGCTTTTTCAAATATGAATAGTCTAAATAGTAATCTATGATGTGCTTAGAGGTATATTCATTGAATTTCAAATAAATGTTTGCAGAGGTAAAAATAAGTGGATAAGGATTAACTTCGGTCACTTCACTTATAGAAGCATTAAGCACACATAACCTGTTTTCTAAAAACTCAATTTTCTTTTTAGAACCTCGAATAAAATCATCAAAAAACCCTTTGCTAACAAACTGTGTAACCTCTAATGGTTCATAGCCTTCTACTTTAATAAAGTATTTGAATGTTTTGTCTATTATTTCTTGTTGTGAGTTAATGTATTCCTCTATAAAATCACATTCATCGGCATCTATATTTTCTTCAACGAAATCAGATGAAAGTTCTTTATATTGGTCTTCAAAGTAGCCAAAGTTGTAAAATTCAGATTTTGATTGTAAGAGTCTATGTAGATTAGATTCAACCCCCGTTTTAAATACTTGTATAATGTAAGGGTCCTGTTCTTTTTCTATAGACTCTCGGTAAAGTTTACAGATTCTATTCAGTTCTTCGAAAGAGTCTGTTTTTTCTAAGGAAGGAAGGAGTTTGTCTAATACTCTTTTTTGATAGTAACTTAGGTTGTCCATACTCAACTTTTAATAATTTGATTTCACTTAATTCAAAAGTAAAGTAATTATTTTTTATATCTTTATAAGAAAAATTACTATTATGAAAAAACTGCTACACACATTCTTTTTTGGATATGCATCTTATAAGTATAGGCGACTTATAAGAACACCAATTATTTTAACTGCGATTGTTTTATTAATAGGTGTTACAAGTCACTATATTCAAGAATTTGATTATCAAGACGATGACCTAATTAATATATTATACAAGAACTATCAATCTGATGATTTTGATAAGGATGATTGGTATATAACCGCTAATAATAGTTTAGTAGCAAGTAAAGAACTTGTAGAATTTTATGGAAACAAAAAGTTCGTTAATTTGATTTCCGAGGGAAAATTAAAAAAAGTAACAGGTTATCTTAAAATAAACAAATCACTTGATAAAAGTGAATTTATAGAACTTTTACGGGTAGATAAATCAACTCGATTATTAGTTTCTTCTATTGCTACACGTGAAGGATTAGCTGTAGAACACCAAGGGGTAAATGATTTTTTTATTGACTATAAACTAAATCTTCGTGAGGGTAAATTTACTGAAGGTTTAGCGACAATTCTAGTAACAATTCTAGGGATAATAATAAGTTTTTTTGTAATTGGTATAATAAGTTATTTAATTGAGCCTTTCATTAATTCAGCGACTTCTAAACTTCGTAAATAAGTTAAACTAACATTTTGTAAATTTGGGTTATGAAATTAAAAGTAATCAGATATAAAAACTATGGTTGTACTATGACAGGAGGAGATTCTGAATCTTGGGAAGATAAATTTCACTTTTCTTTTTATGAACTAAATAATGGAGAAATTATAGAATTACATTTACACGAAAATTTTCAAGAGGGCAAATTAGACTTTACTGATTACAGTTTTAGCTACACAAAACAGGAGTTAAAAAGTGGAGAAATTATAAATTACAAATTTGGAAATGCAAAGGCTAACGATGGGAATGGAATGTCTAAAGAGTTTTTCGAGTGGTTTGAGTCTTGTCCTCCAGCAAATGATTTAAAAGAGAATTTTGCTCTATATGATGCAGAAGAAAAATGTGTTAAAGAGTTTTTTTTAAAGCACATAGAGTCTACCAAAGACATTAAAACTGATACTATAGAGGTTAAACAATAGGCATTCTCCTTCTGTTAATTCAGTGGGTTCCAAGCTCCCTTAAATAGGTACTGGTATATATATTAAATATAAACACACTTGTGTGATTTTACAATAAAGTATTAATAATCAAAATATTAAAATATGTTTTATTTATTTAAATCCAAAGAAAGCAAACTTAAAATTCAGCTTAACAACCTTAAAATCGTTTTTGATAACTCAGGTATGCCAATAGATTATGAAAAAGATATCTCTGAACAATTTAATCAGGTTTTTAAAGATTTAAAAAAATTCTCTAAACCTATGGTCAAGATTCTAGACGGCAGGCTAGCTGATGAAATTGAGTCAAATAGAATATTGGATCAGTATAAGCTACTTTTAGAAAGGTTTTATAAAAATTATATTGAGGATACTAAACATTGGTGGCCGGGTGAACCATATTCTGGAATGCCTATAATAGGAGCCAAAGGAGAACTCGCAGATATTTTCGGTATTAGTAATGACTTCTTTAAAGCTCCTTTAGTTGTTGAAGCAAGAGTTCATATAGAAAAACTTCTTGTTCAACAACTTGAATCCATTCCACAAGGGAGAAAACATATTGGTGAATAACAAAACCTAAACTGCATTAAAACACAGTTTATCCACCTGTAATTCCTTTGATTTCTGCAGGCGTAATATAAATATAAAATAATGACATTACTATTTGCTTTTTTAATCTCAAATATATCGGGAGTGGTATATGACTTCTTATATAAAATGACTTTCCCCTATTATCGTCATAGGCATAAGCCGTACTTGGATAGAATAGGTGCTGTACTTATCCAATTAATGTTGAATACGCTTGTCAGCTTTGTGATTAGCTTAAGGATATTGCGAGGAATTAATTTTTACAGAATTAAGTCACTAATTAGGGCTTTAATTCAGATTGGTATAATGATTTTATTTTACGAATATCTGAATAACTAATTTTTAATAAATGAAAATCCCTAAATTATTTTTAGCAGTATTATCTATCTAACTGCTTTTAGTGATATTTAAGTTGAAATTTGGGTTCGTTATTTTATATTACTAACTTTATATAAAAAAATTGTGTTATCTGGAATTACAAAACAGATATTACAGCCTTTTATTGAGATACAATCACATAGGAACAAGCAAAAATGAACACCAGAACAAAATAAGAAACAATTATGGATTTTGAAAAGATATTATGGAAATTAGACGAAAATTTTTTTATAATTACGGTAGTAGTATGTGCTTTCACCTTTGGGTATATAACTGGAGACTTTGGCCATTGGAGAGATAGATGTGAGTTTCACAGTGAAGTTGAAGCTGAAGCCTGTGGATGTGAGTACTTCGATGGTGATGAGTTCAGACCTGACTTAAAAAATAATTGAATTAAATAATATGGAAGAAACAAATATTTTAAAACCAACTGCTTCGGTAAGCGATTCTACGTTCAGTAAATTGAAAAAATTTCTTGGTGCTTATTTATTAGCAGGAGCAGTATTCGGAAATGCAATACGAGTATTTATTGAAACTTTAAATAAAAAAGGACTTCTTGGACTCGGAGATGAGTTTTTACCAAATGATTTAATTTGGGGAGATTCAATTTGGCTTAATATTTTACATTTAATAATAACCGCTTTTATTGCTGGTTTATTTGGATTTCTATTTGGATATCTAACTCGCAGGGTTAATCTCTCAGGTAAAATAATATTCACAGCTCTATATGTTTTTACTGGTTTTATATTTATTGCACTATTTTCGATGCTAATTGATTTATTTCTACCTGACTATTCCTCTGAATTTAACTTTGCTTTAGGTACATATTTTTATACAATTACTTCGTCTGCTTTCAATCTTACTTTTGGAATCTTGAATTATCTTATAATGTTTATTTCAAGTTTCTATTTTATTAAAGTTGGTCAAGCCGTAATCAATGACCCTTACTACACCACCGATAAAACTCAAAATGGAACTTTGCTTGACATTAAATGGTATCATTACATTTGGTTATCAATACCATTAGGATTTTATAGTCAAGTAGTATTAAATCTAATTTATTTTATAGGACATACAATTGTAACATTAGCATCAAATTTCAAATGGACAACTATTTTTGGTGGTACAGATGATAAAGGTGAAAATGCTATTGATGTTGCTTGGGGAAAACTCTTTTTTATTTTTATATCAGCAATTATTATTTTTTACCTTTTAGATTATTTACGAAAAATATTAATAGGAGAAACCAATCAACATTGGGCAGTTAAATTACTCATCATTCTTGGGGTTTCAATTATATTACCCTTTCTAATCCTTTATTTCACACCAATTGCGGGCTAAGATGAAAAGTAACTATTATGAAATATTAGGAATTTCACAAGATGCAACTCAGGAAGAAATTAAAATTGCTTATAGAAAGCAAGCTTTCAAATATCATCCTGACCGAAATATAGAAAATAAGGTCAACACTGATAGTAAAATGAAGGAATTAAACTTTATTTATTCTGTATTATCAGACCCAATTCAAAGAAAAGCTTATAATGATACTTTAGAATACCACAGCGACTTTGGTAGCTATGAATCTCACGACTCATATTCTTACATTAATATTTTTTGCAGAGAAATTCAAATTGAAGATTCTTATAATAATAGTTCAATAATTGATAAAGGTCAAGACATATACTATCTGGTTGAAATAGATAAGTCAATCATAACCTGGAAATATAAATCTAAAGAATACTTTAGTTTAACCATCAAAGAGATATTCGACCCAGAAAAGAAAGACAGTTATTCAAAGAGAATAAAATTTGATTATAAAAAGACTCCACTTTTTCTTGTTCATATTGGAGAAAAGGATATGATTATTTATAAAGAAGATTTTGAAAATCATTGGTTATCTGAAAAGACATACAAAGCTCTTGATAAGAAAAAAGGTATAATTACAGCAATTATTGTTGGTGTTTTAATAATACTTGGTAGCTACTACTTCTATCAGAAGTTTAAAATCCTAGACGAATCAAAGTTCTTTATTGAGAATGCTGTTAATGAAAAATATAACATTGAACCTGAAACAATTGATTTTTTAAAAACGGATTACTCTGTTTCAGATAAGGAATTAAAACATATTGATACTGATTATTATTTGGTTTGTGAAAAAACCTTTGTTGAAACTAAGGTAGAAATAGAATTATTAACAATTCCTGATAGTTATGGACTTCGCCTAGGTATTGTACCACAATCTGAAAAAGTGGAAATTATGCTTTTTTGCACTTCAAGAGATGCTTATAAAGTAAAATATAAAACATTTTTCGGCTGGGTTTCATCAAGTAATCTTGAAAAAATAGAATGTGAAAATATCTTTGAAACGATTAACGAATAGGAAGAATAATTATGAAAAACCTATCTAAAAGAAACCCGATTATTTCAGGAGTATTATCTCTATTTTTGGGTCCGTTTGGCTATATATATGTTGGAATAAACTTTTTCTTTGCTGCATTATTAATATCAATACTTTTTAGTGTTGTTCTATATGTAATAAATTTGCCATTCCCTCATTTTTTCAACTATTTACAACTTTTAGTTTATGGTTATTTTGGCTATAAATTGGCAAACATTAGGAATTTATTTGCAGATGACTGGGGTGTTTCGGAAGAAGACATTAAAGAATTTAAAAGCTTCGGGTTTGCGTTTGTTCTAATGACAAATCTTTTAATGGTATTGACTCAATTTTATTCAATAACGATTGGGTTATCTCTTGCATATAAAAGCTTTGCTAATGGAAAAATACTCATTGGGATTCTAATACTTGTATTTGGTATAGGTTTGTTAATGTGGTTATTATCATCAATCTTCTCATTTGTCTCTGGGATATTAATGATGATTTTTAAAGTTGATAAAAAATATTTCTAATGACTTTTGAACGAATTATAAAAATCGTATTAGCCTTTTTGTTCTTTCTCTGCTTACTTGATATGCCTTATGGGTACTATGAGTTAGTAAGGTTCTTAGGAATGATAGGCTTTGGGGTATTAGCATTTGAAAACTATCAAAAAAGCCAAACTTGGTTTATTGTATGGTTAAGTTCTGCTGTTTTGATTAACCCTTTTTTAAAAATAGCACTAGGTAGAGACTTGTGGAATGTAATAGATGTAATATGGGCGCTATTACTTGTTAGTAGTATTTTTATTAGAAAAAGAAATTAAATAAAAACGCAAAGAAACCAAAAGTATTTCCTAAAACAAAAAACACCATTGACCATTTTACATCGGGAATTGTTCTAGACATTGCCGTTCCATTTTTAATTTTTTTTATTGCAGCATTAAAAAAAACAAAAGCAATTAAAAGCGTAATTAAATAAAATGAGGTTTTGTATGTAATTTCATTCGGAATAAAAGAAATAGATTTAATCCCAATGAATAAGTAAATAAGGCGCACAAAGAAGGGGCCAAAACCTAATGTAATAAATATTGCGGCTACCCATCCAGAGACAGCTAATAATAATAATGTTAAAAGAAAAACTGTAATAGTCATTTTTTTTAATTTCAGTATAACTAAAGTTCTAAATCATTTTTTAATTCATCAAATGCCTGCCTTGTTAACTTTTTTTCAAGTTTAGAATAGTTCCTAATGAACCAATTTCGATTAAGTTCTCGGTTATACTTGGCTTTTTCAATTTTTTCTAAACTATAGTTACCACTAAATGGATTTGAATTTATTATTAAGCGAGCAATTTTAATTGCTCTTAGTCTCATTTTCAAAAATATAAACCTCAAATATTTTATTTCAAATATAATTAAAATAATTAAACCATAGGCATATTCTCCTCTGTCAATTCAGCCACTTCTAACCTCGTAAATAAGGTTTAATATAATTTGTATATTTGAAATAGGAATTAACTTAAATTAAAAATATTATGAACATTCTGAGAACAATAATAATGGGTATTGTCATAGTACTTGTCTTAGAAAAATCTTTTCGCTTGTTTAAGTTTTTAAAAAAAACGCATCAAACCAAAATTTAAAAAAAATAAATATCAAATTTTTTATGAGACAATTTCAACGGTTTTGAATTTAATGGAAAGAAAAAAAGAATTAGCTGAAGCCGGAGTGTTGGTTGATTTGTCATTTGATGCAAAAACTAAAGAACAGATAACAATTTTAGCATTAATTAGAAGTGGCTCTCTTTCGTTTTTAGGAAATGATTTTAAAGATTTACTTTTAAAGATTTTTGATGATGACGAAAATAAAAAAGATGAAATTCAACATCTATGTAATTATTTAGAAAACGAACAAAAGAAACTTATGAAATTATTTTAAGTCCACTTGAACTAAAGCTGTAATATTAATATTTTTGATAATAATGCCTTGGCTTATTAGTAGTTTAAAGCCCCTCAAAAACCCTCCCTTGGTAACTCTTATTGTAAGTGGTTATATCTCATACTCTTGGTTCCATATTTCTTGGTGGTCAATAGGAGAAACATATAAAAAAACATCAAAAGGATTTGATGTTGAGTATGCTAGTCAAAATGTAGATGTAGCAATTACTTCAGGGTATAACGGTGGTGCTATGGCTATGGGTTTAATTACGTGTATTTGTATATTTGGAGTTGTTTGGTTAGAAATAAATAAAAAACCTAAGCCATAGGCATATCTTCTTCTGTTAATTCAGCTACTTCTAACCCCTTAAATAGGTTTGCTTATAACATCATACTAATGATATTATTGAGTTTTCTAATATTGTTTATATTTGAAAATATTTATATTAGTAAAAATATTATTGTTATGAGAGAATTTCTTTATATTTTCTTTTTCGGATACTCTAAACTCAAATGGATGAGATTAATTAGGACATTTTTTTGTATATCCTTTTTTATTTCTCTACCACTTCTTTATGATGAATTTAATTACAAAGGAATTAGTTTTGGGGATTTAACTTATATTTTTTTAATAATCGGAATTGAATTTTTTTTAGTTATGCTTTTAAGTTGGCTTATTATGCCTTTTATCGTTTCATCAGATTCTAAAGAATGAATTACTCTATTATAGCTTTATTAGTTGCATTAGCGGCTATTATTTTGTTTAATTATATTATAAAATATAGAAAAGGTATTTATATACCCCCAAATTCTATTGGTAAGGGTATTTTGAGATTTAAAAATTTTGAAAATAAGGTTATAAAGTCTTCAATTTTAATTTTACTATTATTGTTTTTGTTAACCCAGTTTAATTTTTTGATTGTAGATTTTTTCACTAATAAATTTACGAATACTGACGATAATGGTGTTGAATTAAAACAACCTGCTTACCCAGTCGATAATGATAAGTTAAAAGAGCTTTATGATAATTTATCTTCCTCTGGTATTTTTTCTAAGTACGATGAATTTTTAAATTTATTAGATGATGAGAACGTTAGTTTAGAATTTTTTTTCAATGATATTAACCCATCTATAATTAATAAAGAAAGGTTTTTCTTTTTAGAAGAATTTATTAATTATTTTAATGCTGAGGCTAATCTGACGATTCCATCAATAGACTCCTCGACCTCTGATAATTCAGAAGATTTGAAAATATTAATAGTAAAACTTTCAAAGCAAATTTTAATAAATCCTAAAAACGATAAACTACTATATAATAGAGGTGAAATTAAACAACGGCTAAGAAATGAATTGGGAGCTATTGATGATTTTACTAGAGCGATTAAATTAAATTCAACTGTAGCTGAATACTATGGTTCAAGAGGTCAAGTTAGTTTTGATTATTTCAAAGACGTTTACTACAAAAAAATCACTATTCAATATCAATTTAAAAATGACTACACCAATTGGAAATGGAAAGCTGCACCTCAGGACCAGAATGTTTCCCCATCAATGAAAAATATTGATGCAGGAAGTTTAGCCTATGTTGGAATTTATGGACAATATTTTCTTAATTCATATGACTGTATCAATCCCAATCAAACATACTTAAATAGGTTTCTCTTATACCATAAATCCTACAGAGCTCTTCCAGAAAATGATAATATTAGATATAGGTATCTGCCGAATACTACTACTTATTACCAATTTTTAAGAAGAAATATAAATTGGATAAGGTCTCAAGCTAAAACTAGAAAAAAATATTTTTATGATTCTCAGTTAGATTTTAAAAAAGCATTTGAATTAAAACCACACAGCTGGGTAATAGCTTCGTCACTTTCAAATATTTATTTTTATAAGAGAGAATACTCAAAATCAATTAATATACTAACTAAATATTTAGATGTAGCCAAAGACATATCAAATCACGCTTATGTTTATGAGAGCATAGGAGATTCTTATGGTGCATCAGGTAATTTAATTAAAGCTTGTGAGTTCTATACTAAGTCAGCTGAATTGGGTAATTTAGATATTTATGATTCAAATAAATACAAAAAGTGTAATTAAAATTGTAGCTATGAATTATAAAAAACTTGTAAGGGCATTAGGAATGATTACGCTTGTTCTCCCTTTGATATGCCATATAGTTTTAAAGCTGTTGATATAGATATAAAATCTGTTGCAATTATTACAAACCTAAACCATAGCAGGCATATCTTCTTCTGTTAATTTAGCTACTGCTAAACCTCGTAAATAAGTTAAACTAACATTTTGTAAATTTGGGTTATGAAATTAAAAGTTATTAGATACAAAAATTACGGATGTACTATGACAGGAGGAGGAGATTCTGATTCTTGGGAAGATAAATTTTACTTTTCTTTTTATGAACTAAATAATGGAGAAATTATAGAATTACATTTACACGAAAATTTTCAAGAGGGAAAATTAGACTTTACTGATTACAGTTTTAGCTACACAAAACAGGAGTTAAAAAGTGGAGAAATTATAAATTATAAATTTGGAAAGGCAAAAGCTAACGACGGAAACGGTATGTCTAAAGAGTTTTTTGATTGGTTTGAATCTTGTCCTCCGGCAAATGATTTGAAAGAGCATTATGCACTTTATGCTGATGAAGAAAAATGCGTTAAAGATTTTTTTTTGAAACATATAGAGCTTACTAAAGATATTAAAACCGACACTATAGAAATTTAAACCATAGACATATCCTCCTCTTTCAATTCAGCTATTTCTAACTAAATAATATTTTTCTACTTTAATAAAATTTTTAAACTACATTAATAATTGTACATTTGATTATTCTTGTCATAGGTGTTTTCTATTATGAAACACCTTTCTAGTAAAAAAAATATGTTTGGACTATTTAAAAAGAAAATAAAAGCAAAGGATATAATTATTAGTAATATAGGTTTTCATAGAGTATTCAATTATTGCAGAGATACGTTTGACCACCGCCTTCACGATGATTATTCACATACCACACATAAAAAAATTATCAAAAATTTATTAGAGGTGGCAAAAAATGAATCAAATGATGATGAATTATATGAAACTATTTTAGATGGTTTCGAGTTAATATCCCCCAACGGATCACCGCGGGCTAAATTTCAAGAGGTTGCGCAAAAATTTGCTAAATCGACGAATAAATTAAAAGGGAAAAAATTTAAAGAAACAAGGAAGGTTATAATTGAAAGTAAATTTAGTACAAAAAACATTGACGAAACAATTAGAATGGAAAAGGAAAATGAGACTTGGTAATATATTTATTAGTTATATGTTAACTAAACCATAGGCATATCTACTTCATTTAATTCAGCTATTTCTAAACACTTTAAATACAGAAACCCATTCAGCAATGTTTGGGTTTTTATTGTGCTTATAACATCATACTAATGATATTATTGAGTTTTATAATATTGTTTATATTTGGGTAAATTTCAATGCTATGAAAAATCTACTTTACTTATTCTTTGCTATTACTTTATTAGGTTGCGGTTCTGATGATGATGATTTCTCAAATAACCCTAATAATAATTCTTATTTTTTTGAAATTGAATTAGGTGGAGAAACACATGAAATACGTGGAAATACAACAGAAGACAATTTTAATCCACTTTCTTCTCTCAATAGGGGTTATGTAGCGAATCAACAGTCATTACAATTTTCTATAGGAGATAAATCTGCAGACAACTATATTTCAGGACAGAACTTGTCAATAAGTATGGTTGTGAACAACATGTCAATTGGGAATAACTCGGGGTCCCTAAATCTTGTTTCAGCAGGTGTTTACTATACTGATTATATGGAATCTATCGGGGTGAACTATCCATGGAGCGTTTATTTTTCAGAGAATCAAGGAGCAACTTTTTCAGGGACAGGAATTACTAATATGGAAATATCCAACATTATGATTACAGACTTAGGTACTGCTCCGTCAACTTGGAATCAAGACGGCTGCAATGCCCCTGTCGGAGGCACGTGTTATGGAGAAACCGTAAAAGGGTCTTATGAGAGTGTACTCTACTTTATTGATGGCTCTCCTCCATATGCTTATTCTGTTCCTGTACCTATAAAGATT
>Ga0308004_10001183_pt1 | contig 11561 bp, 9 predicted proteins | sample Neamet38_FD_203156 | JGI IMG/M metagenome (GOLD analysis project Ga0308004, IMG submission 203156) | Marine microbial communities from water near the shore, Antarctic Ocean - #38 | ecosystem: Environmental > Aquatic > Marine > Unclassified | place: Southern Ocean | collected 2014-06-06 | reverse complement strand
GTGGTATAGGTCTTTTCTTTGGCTTAATTGGTATGGGTTTTGATGTTTTTAATTTCAAGGAATTTTTTCTGATTAACTCACGTATTTTTGGAGGTGTGGTAGAAAATATGGTTCTAATCGCCATACCTATGTTTGTTTTTATGGGACTGATACTTGAACGCAGCGGTATTGCCAAAGAGCTTTTAGAAAGCTTAAAAGTATTAACCAACAGAACTCCTGGTGGTCTAGCCATGTCCGTAACTATCCTTGGTACCATTATGGCCGCAACAACAGGTATCATTGGAGCAAGCGTAGTCATGATTTCACTTATGGCATTCCCAGTTATGCTAGCTGCAGGCTATGAAAAATCATTTTCTAGTGGCACCATTGCAGCTGCAGGTACTCTTGGTATCTTGATACCTCCAAGTATAATGTTAGTGGTTATGGGAGATCTACTATCTATCTCGGTAACAGACCTCTTTATGACCGCATTGGTCCCTGGGCTTATGCTGGCAACATTATATATTACTTACATTTTTTTGAAATGTCGGAAGCACTTTAAGTTCAATCAAAATAATACAAATTCTGATAAGCCAATCACTAGAATCATAATGCGTGGTTTTCTTCCAGCCACAATTCTTATCATGCTTATACTTGGTTCAATTTTTTCCGGCTTAGCAACACCAACGGAAGCAGCCGGTGTCGGTGCGTTTGGAGCCCTTACTCTTGCCGCAATAAAAAAAAGGCTAACCATTAGTAAGTTTTGGGAAATGTGTGACGAAACTATAAAAACATCGGGCATGATATTTGGTATTTTTGTGGGCGCCACAGCTTTTTCTTATGTATTTAGATCACTAGGTGGAGATAACCTGATCCTCAATTTCATGAATGGTTTTTCCGGAGATCCTTGGCTGATCATCAGCTTATTGATGCTGATCGTCTTCGTCCTTGGCTTTTTCTTTGATTGGATTGAAATCACTCTTATCGTATTACCTATATTTGTGCCGATTTTAAATACTCTAGATTTTGGTAATCATATTGAAACAGCACAAATTCTTCCTTGGTTTGCAGTAATTGTAGCTATTAATCTTCAGACATCATTTCTAACACCACCATTTGGGTTCTCACTTTTTTATATGAAAGGTGTTGCTCCTTCTTCGGTGCGGATGCTGGATATTTATAAGGGTGTTATCCCTTACATTTTGATTCAACTAACTGGACTATTACTTGTAATATTATTCCCGGCTATTGCATTATGGTTACCTGCCATGCTTAATTAAGAAACATATAATATAGGTATTCAAATCATGAGTTTGGGTTTATTTAATAACGTTTAGTATAAACCATGCCATATTTACGCCTCACAAAGACGGCATAATAGAAAATATTAAATTTTAAGACTTGTTAAGATTTTTTAGACGAATTAATTTGTCGGCATACGTTTTTTTTGCTATTGCAGGACAAGAATAAGAGAATGAAAATCAAGGAACTTTAAATGAAGAGTGTTTTAAAATTAATGGCTTTTGTTTTTATAACAGGTTTGCTTCTGCCACTTGCCGCTCAAGCTGAAGGTGATGCAGCCAAAGGTGCGATGACCTTTAAGAAAAAATGTAAAATTTGTCATACAGTTGCTAAAGGCGACAGAGCAAAAATCGGTCCGAACCTTTACGGTATTTATGGCAGAAAAGCAGCACAATTTGAGGGATATAGATACTCTAAAGGTATTATTGCGGCCGACCTTACGTGGGACGAAGCTACACTTGATGCCTACCTTCTGAAGCCAAGGGATGTTGTTAAGCGTGGAAAAATGATTTTTGCTGGCTTTAAGAAAGAAAAAGATCGTCAAGATGTAATTGCTTATTTAAAAACTTTAAAAGACTAATGTCAGGTCTGACAATAGTAAAAACATCATTTCTAAAATACATAGAATATCAAAAATAATGAAGAGCAAGATAAAAAATGGGAACTGTTTGTGGTATGAAAAACTTTACTGAAACTTGTGTAGATAAAAATTTTATTTTATATTTAAAAAAAATAACTCTTAGTCTTTTTATTGGGTTCCTGCTTCTTACGTCATTTATATTTCCTATCAACGCATACGCGGATAACCAAGACCCTGTCACACAACAAAAGGCCAGAGAGTTTATTGAAAGTTTTTCAAAAAGGGCGATCAGTATCCTTAATAATAGGGATTTAACAGAAGCTCAATATTTTGAAGAGTACAGAAGCATCTTAAACGAGACATTTGCTATAAATTATTTAGCCCGCATTAGTCTTAGTAGGCACCGCAAAAAGGCAAGCAAAGAAGAACTTGCCGAATATTACTCTTTATTTCCTGATTTTATCCTTAAGGTAAACTCATCTCGACTAAGAAAACTCGATACAACGAAGATTGTGATAGAAAAAGTTACACCACATGCAAAATTAGACATATTTATTAGGACAAAAGCCTATAACTCTGAAAATAAATCACTTGATATTGATTGGCGCGTAAGAAGTGATAAAGATGGAAATATAAAAATAATTGATGTTAAAATCGAAGGGATTAGCATGGTGGCTACCCAACGCGATGATTTTACAGCCCGGATAAGCACTAGTGGAATAAATGGTCTTAACAAATATATGCAGAATATTATCGATGGAATTAAATTTGCTAAAGTGAATGTAACTCCTAGAACATAATAAAATTAATCAAGGGACACATAAACTATGATCAATGGTCAACTCTATCTTGTATTTGGCGGAAAAGTTTCTGATCCACGAACAACTAATTTTATTAACACCAAATATTTGCACACAGTAGGTATTTATCCTTCCTACGTAGAAGCAAGAAGTGCATGGAAAGGTGCTAGTCAGGCACAAGTTGACGACGCAATGACTAAATATGTAATCGTTTGTCTTGATAAATTACTTAATCCAGCTGAGGATTGATTTTTATAAACCTCAAAGCTGATATAACATAAAAGTACTCCTTGTTTTAAAAGTCTATGATATGAAAAGTGATGCAAATTAATGCAAAAAAAATAATTCTTGACTGCGTTGACCTAGCCGTCAAAGCGTCAAGTCCAAATCAAACTCTCTCTAGGCACCTTCCTACTGATAATAAATCTGCTGTAATTGTAATAAGCGTCGGCAAAGCAGCTGCATCGATGGCAGTAGAGTTTGAAAAGTACTGGCAAGGATCTATTAGAGGTCTTGCAGTTGTTCCTTATCATTATAAAGAACCACTCGAATATTTCGAGCAGATAGAGGCTTCCCACCCTATCCCAGACCATATGTCTGTTAGGGCCGCCAGCAAAGTATTTGAGCTTACTAATAACCTGAACAGTTCAGATACTGTTTTTATTTTATTATCTGGTGGTAGTTCATCACTGATATGTTACCCAGCAGGATCAATTAATTTTTCAGAAAAACAAAAATTAAATTATGCCCTACTGAGGTCCGGTGCAAATATAAATGAAATCAATTGTGTTAGAAAACACCTTTCCGCTATCAAGGGTGGCCGTCTAGCAGCTCATTGTCACCCTGCCAAAGTTCATACTTTTGCAATTTCTGATGTAGTGGGTGATGATCCATCTATAATTGGCTCAGGACCGACTATAGTAGACCCCACAACACCAGATGATGCCATAAGAATACTAGAAAAGTATGATGTTACCGCTACAACCTCAATAACGAATTGGTTAAGAAGAACGCATCCTGAAATTCCTAAGTTAGACAGCAAGTCTGAAAATTACACAATTATTAGCTCCGGAACTATGATGTTGGATAAGGTAGTCCAGTTTGCTAGAAAATCTAATTTGGGTATAATCAATTTGGGGGAACTTGAAGGGGATGCATGTGACATCGCTAATCAAACTGCAACTTATTTAACGACCATAAAACCTAAAGTACCGACACTTCTGATATCTGGTGGAGAGGCAACCGTTAAATTAAAGGGCAATGGTCGTGGTGGACCCAATAGTGAGTATTTACTTAGTTTAGCGTTAAAATTAAGGGGTAATAAAAATATCTTTGCCCTTGCTGTCGATACAGATGGCATTGATGGCAGCGAGGATAATGCTGGTGCCATCATTACACCAGATACTCTAAAAAATGCACATAAAATTGGATTAGACTTGGAAGCCATGCTTAAAAATAATGACAGTTACAGTGCATTTTTAAAACTAAATAGTCTTATCTTAACTGGACCTACCGGGACTAATGTAAATGACTTTCGCGCCACACTTATTTTGCCAGAATAAAATATTTTAAGTTTCGTATAAAAGAACTAAGAGAAAAAATTTATTTTCCTAAAGATTAGTCTCTAAAACATGTCATAAGTTTAATCCGTCATATCATTTATTGCAGCCGCTAGTTTATCCATATCCTCACGGGTGTTATAAAGAGATGGACTAACCCGAATGCCACCTCCTTTGGAAATTCCTCTAATAGCAACTGTAAAAATACCATATTTTTCACTTAAGATATCCATTAGATCGCGGTTATTTTTATAGGAAGTTTTATTCTTCAGGCGAAAAGAGGTAATGCCGGCGTACATACGCTCGTCCTGAGGCGTAAGGATCTCAACACTTTTATTATCAACCACTTGATTAACCCATTGATTACGTAAACTGCGAAGACGGTTTTCAATATTCTTTTGTCCAATATTTTCACGAAAATCAAAAGCCGCTGGTATTGTCATTACTGCTGCAAAATTCATGGTTCCTGTATGTACACGGGTCCTGACATCATCGTTATCTGGACTAGCCTCACCGCGCAATGGGTCAATATCAAGTACCCTATTTTTGCGAATATACATGGCACCTACACCAAGTGGAACTCCAATCCATTTATGAAGATTAAAGCCGGCAAAATCAACACCAAGTTCCTGAAAATCAAATTCAAACTGACCCCATGAATGAGCAGCATCTAAAATAATATCAACGCCGCGAGACTTAGCAATAGCAGTTACTTCTTTAACAGGTGTAATCAAGCCAGTACGATTACTTACATGGGTCAACAACATCATTTTGCAGTTAGGGTGATCATCAAGAGCCTTGGTATAGGCAGCAATAACATTTTCATAAGATGCCGGTTCTGGTATTGCTATGCTAACAACATTCACTTTACGGTATGTTTTAAGAAAACGCATTTCTGACTGCATACTACCATAATCAAGATCAGCATAGATAACGGTGTCACCTTCGTTAAGTTTGTTATAACCATTGATCAAGCTTTGAAGAGATTCAGTTGCACCCCTGGTCAATACAATTTCATCAGCACCAACACCAAGTTTTCTAGAAATTCGGTCAATAATATTGTCATAATCAGCACTATAGAGACCTCTTGCGTAGTAAGAGCTATTCTGGTTAACAAAATGAGTATTTTTAATATATTCTTGAGTTACAGGAATAGACATAATTCCCCAATATCCAGCCTCAAGATTAGTAATATTATCTGTAACATCATATTGGTTTCGAATTATGGCCCAGAAATTTTCATCCTCTGGACTTCGCGTTTGCTGAGCAAACGCCCACATCGGAAAACTTGTTATAGAAAGACCAGCCACAGCAACGGATGATTTTAAAAATTTTCTTCTATCCATTAAGTTATCCTTGTTTATTTGCAATATCTTTTATGGCTACTGCAAGAGCAGCCATATCCGCTTTTGAACTGTAAAATCCTGGCGAAACCCTAATGCCGTTATATTCTGAGATAGCTGCTGTATTGATTGCGTAATCATTGAGAAGTGTTTTTGCAAGTTCACGGGCATCATCATGAGCATTAATCCTGAATGATGTCAGACCGCAGTGCATACGTTCATCTTCAGGGCTTAAAATATCAACCCGATCATCATTAATAAATTCTTTTGTCCATTCATTGCGAAGTGCTCTAAAGCGTTTATCAATATGCTCAATACCTATAGCATCAACAAAATTAAGTGCTTCCCTCACCGACATGACTGCGGCAAGGTTCATTGTTCCCGTTTGCGTGCGGTTATTGATATCATTATTACCTGGTAATCCTTTACTGCTTTTTGTGTCAATATCAAGCATCCTGTTTTTCTTAATGTACATAAACCCAGTACCAAGTGGTGCTCCAATCCACTTGTGAAGATTAAATCCAACAAAGTCAGTACCCTGATCCACAAAATCATAATCGAGCTGTCCCCAGGAATGGGCCATATCAACGATAACATCAACTCCATATGTGCGTGCCATTTTGCTTATTTCTTTAACTGGGATAATAACTCCAGTCCGATTGGCCATGTGAGTAAGTAAAATGAGTTTTGTGCTAGGGTTATCTTTGATACCTTGTTCAAAAAGATTAATTGAGCCCTGAAAATCAACAGGATCAGGCATTGTAAGCTGAACCACATTAGCACCACGATAAGCCTCTAAGTGGCGCATTTCAGCAGCCATACTATAATAAGCTGCGTCTGCATAAAGAACACTGTCCCCAGGACTTATTTTATTATAACCACTGATCAAGAGTTGCATAGATTCCGTTGCGCCACGTGTAAAAACAAGTTCGTCTGACTGAACACCTAGTTTTTTTGCTAGCATTTGGATGATTTCCATCCGCTCAATATTGTAATTTCGTGCATTTGGATTTGCAGACCTGCCATGGCCAACATAGTGAGAACTATAAGCATTAATAAATTCTGTATGTTCATTAAAAGCTTTACGGACCGGTTCCGACATAATTCCCCAGTGACCTGCGTTGAGGTTAATAAATTCATCGGTAACCTTATATTGATCAATAATAGTTTGCCAGAAAGCGTCGCTATCCTTATTGGTTGCATCTTGCGCACATGCTGTAACAGTACTTCCCGCAACAGAAACGGAGGCTAGTGCTGCTGTAGTTTTTAAAAAATCTCTTCTATCCATTATATTATCCCCTTTTAGAAATTTTACTCATATCCTTATCATAGTTATCTGCAAGTTCTTTATCAGGCATCATAATACTTACAATATACCCTATAATGAACGAAAACAAGAATGCGGGTGGCATTGTTTCCATGGCAACAAAATAAGGTCCAACTACATCCATTTCACTAAACACAAACTTTGCTAAAATTGTCATCATAAAACCTGCTATCATAGCTGCAATAGCACCTTGTGCGGTAAACCCTCTCCAAAACAATGACATAATTACCATAGGGCAAAAGACGGCCGCAATTCCTGACCAACCGAATATAACAAACCAAAATATTGTCCTAGTGGGTGAAACAAAAGAGATAATTATTGTTAAAGCGAGCGCTAATAAAGCAAATATAATTGTAAGCCAGCGTGATACATTTGCTGACTTTGCACCGTCAAGTTCAGAATTAAACATTTTTCTATAAATATCATGGGTGATAGAGCCCGCGGCAACAATCAAAAGGGATGATACGGTTGACATTATAGCCGAAAGAACCGCGGCCACATAAAGTCCTACTAATATTGAAGGAAAGACATATTCCACTAATGTTGGAAGAACATTCTGGGCTCCATTTCCAAGAACCTCAACCGGATCAGCACCCATTTCTGTAAACAAATACCGTCCAAGGACGCCAACACTCACAGCAGAAGCATCAACCAGTAAAGTAAAAAGAAGGGCAATCCATCTACCACGCCTAATCTCTTCAACACTTTTAATAGCAAGAAACCGAGCAAAAACTTGAGGAGAGCCTAAAAAACCAAGGCCAATGAGCATCATTCCCAGCACAGTAGCAAAATTCATCGGTGTAAGGCCGCCATTGCCCCACATATTTACTAAACCTGGATCAATGGAGCTCAACGTATCATAGACATGGTCAGATGGTCCCAACATCATATATGCAACAAGTGGCAAGGCAACAAGGCTTAAAACCATTACCGCTCCCTGAAACGTATCAGTCCAAGCAACAGCAGTGAAACCACCAATAACGCTATATATTACAACAAAAACAAAACCAACAATGGCACCTACATGATAATCCCACTCCAAAAACCGCTCGAAAGCTGAACCTGTTGCATCAATCTGTGCCGAAATATAAATAAGTATGAATATAGCAAGTGAAACAGAAGCTACAATGCGAAGTGTGTGTGATTTAGCTTTGAAGCGGCTAACTAGATAGTCAGTCATGGTTATACTGTCATATTGATCGGTGAGCTTTTTATAGCGCTCTGCCATAAAGAACCAAGCTACCCCTACCCCAAATAACTCGCCCACAACTACCCAATAAGCGCTAAAACCTACCATAGCTCCCATGCCTGTAACCCCAAGAAGTAACCATGCACTCTCACCGGTTGTTTGGGCTGAGAAGGCCGCAACCCAATAACCCAGGGATTTGTTTCCAGTGATATAACCTTTGATATTGTTTACGCGTTTCGCAGCTATTATACTAATTACAACTAGTATTGAAAGATACAAAACCAGCATGGAATATTTTTCAAACATTTTATTAAACTTCTATTTTTGATTTTTATTTCTATATAAATTATTCTAACAGAATTTCTATAATCCCCTCACAATTATTAATAACAATAATTATAATTTTTATCCTAAAGTAATTATTAATATTTAATTTTAAGGTTTAAGAGGTTTCAGGGAAGATATTTCCTGTTCATCCATTTGATCCATTAATCCAGTTTCCCATCTTAAATACTCCCGAGCATGATCCATATTACCCGAATGACGTTCGTGAGTATGAAATTGAAAATCAATACTTTCAGTATCTGTTGGGCAATCTGGTGTTGCAACCACGTTAAGCCCTGCTGCTCTCCAATCATCCGGCTTGCTTAAACTAATTTGACCACTAATAGCTAAATCTTTAATTACATAAGTGGCAGTCAGCAGATCAGATGCTATAATTATAACATCCCCTTTTATATCTAATGTGCCGAGCATCGGTCGAATTGACCAAATAGAACCCTCAATATGGCCTTTTCTATAATCTAAACTTGAGCGCACATCAATTATACTTGCCTTACTTTTTACAATCCCTGTTGCATCTATTAAATTAATTCCTGAAGTATTAATTTCGACTTTATTAATATTCACATATTCAGCTACGGTGGTTCCATCAAGAACATAAGCATCATGGCCCATCCCTTTCAACCAAATTACACTCATCACAGCACGGATATGGTGATTATCGAATACAACTATTTTTCCACCCCTTGTGGCAAACCATTGATCTGTGGCCTGAATTAGTTGTCCACCCGGCGTATGTCTAAAACCTTCTACATGGCCTAGTTCATACTCCTCTGAGGTGCGGATATCAAACGAGAAGGTCGTATTAAATTTGTCTTTATGCCATAATTTAACTGTATCTATACTAACAACTTCTAATTTATATTGACTTATCAACGCATCTGCCTTTTTCTTAGCATCATTAATAATATTTTTATCAATATCACTAGGGTATGATCGCGTTGCTCCATATTCAAGTTCAAATCCAGCCAATTTCCAACCCATAGTGCCATTCTCAAGAGCGTAAACTTTATTGGGTAGTCCAAGAAGGTTTAATGTCTGAGCACCAATAAGGCTGCGAGTGCGACCAGCACAATTAACAATAATATCTTGACCTGAGCGCGCAAGCATCGCTGAATAACGCAAACTTAGCTCCGCATTTGGACAGGATGTTGACCCTGGAATAGTCATACGGTGAAATTCTTCCGGCGTACGTCCATCAACGAGTAGAAAGTCATTATCACCTAGATCCAAGCGAGTCTTTAATTCCTCAGCGGTAATAGAAACTGTCCCTAATTCATGCTCAACAACCTCTCCAAAAGATTTAGACGGTGCACTGATCCCTTCATAAACGGCATATCCTGCTTCGGACCAAGCCTGAATACCACCTTTTAACAAGATGATATTCACATAGCCCATACCCTCCAAGTACGACGCTGCTTTTCTTGAAATAATATCCTCACTACCAAGAATAATAATCGGTGTTTGGCAACATGGAACAAATAGGCCAATCCGCGCTTCTAAAATACTATAGGGAACATGAGATACAAAAAAAGGATGACCGCGACCGTAACATGCTACTTCACGGATATCTATAAATGCGACTTCTTCATCTGTGGAAAGGTGATTTTTAACTTCTAAGGCTGATTGATATTTCATAGTTATTTGATACTCAAGTCCATTTCTGCAGCAATGAAGCCGAACGCGCTCCAAGACCTGGTTTTCATAAATTTTTCCATTAAGTCGTATGCTTTTTTAGTTTCACCATTATAGAAGAACCAATTGGCAACGCCATAAGCAATCGCCGCGCCACTTGGGTCATTAGGGTCAACATTGGTTAGTAGCTCTGAAGGGATGATACCCTTATACATAAGTGTGAGATTATGATATGACATATTTTCAATAATATTCATTTTCTGTTCAATATTATTCAGAGAATCTTGTGCTTCTTCATCTTTACCCAAACGACGCAAGTTCATATAAATCCAATGGCCAGTGGAAACAATATTATCATCATTGAGGCCTATTTCTTGTCCCATTTTAAATGCATCATGTGATTTTTGCCATTCCTGACGCAAGTAATATGAAAGCCCTAAGTGATAATAAATATTACTATGTGTGCTTGTTAAATAAATACCTTGAGGGTTTGGTGCGCCATCAGGCTCAACCTTATCTTTTGTTCCTTTTATAAGTTTTTCAGCCATTTCATAGTCATCCACCGCACGATCAATTTCGCGGATACTAATGTAACGGTGACCTCGATGTCGATACATGCGCGCATCGTTAGGGTGTTTTTTAATTCCCTCAGAAAAAACTGTAATGGCTGCCTGGTAATCCCCCGTGTAAGCAATCCGGCGACCATACCATATAATATTTATAGCATTCATCGGGTCGGCGTCATAATTTGCTTTAGCCAGCACAAGATTATTAATAAGTTTTTGATTAGGGACATTCGCAAAAAGTGGTTCTCCCATAAAGGAAATAGCTTGCGTCCCTTCCGGTACATCAGAAAACAAAACCGTTAAAGGATTTTCTGAAGGAGGTTTAGTTTCTAATATCACCTCAGTCGTATCAACATTTTCTGCAGAACAAGATATTAATAATAGTGCTATAATAGACAAAAAAATAGGTTGCAGTAATTTCATAATATATTCTTATTTCTAGTTTTTAAATTATCCTAAACATTAATTAAACTAGCGGGCTACGACAAGCCTATTTTGTTTTATTTAAATTAATTATATTTAATCATCTAAGTTTTCCAAATAATTAGAAATAGCCTTAACTTTGATTGGATCAGTTATATGCCGTGAAAAATCATCGCCCGGGGCCATACTAGGTGCATTTACAGTATAGGGACTGCTTACCAATGTACGACAGGATGAATGAACCTCCGATACTTTGAAAATATTAAAAAGGTCCTTAAGAGCAGGTGGATTTATTTTTGAACAAGGCATGATAGATATTCGGTCTGCGGCAGCATCAATAACACTCTTTATTTTAAATGCACCCCCCAATGCCGTCTCAGACTGTCCGGATGTCAGGATGCGCTCTATACCTAATGAAATAGCCTGCTCTAAAGCTTCAGATGTATCTGGTGTTACATCGAAGACCCGATGCAAAGTCACACCCATACCACTTGCGTGGATGATAAGTTTTTTTAA
>Ga0308004_10001178_pt1 | contig 11572 bp, 10 predicted proteins | sample Neamet38_FD_203156 | JGI IMG/M metagenome (GOLD analysis project Ga0308004, IMG submission 203156) | Marine microbial communities from water near the shore, Antarctic Ocean - #38 | ecosystem: Environmental > Aquatic > Marine > Unclassified | place: Southern Ocean | collected 2014-06-06 | reverse complement strand
AAATATTCCTCTTAAAAAAAGAAAAAAAAGAAAAATTACTAAAGCAATAATTATTTCAGAAATATTTATTCCTGAAACTCCATTTTTCCAAACTTCTAAAAATAAATCTTTAAAATTTTCTAATACATTCATTAGCTCAGGTCTTTCAATTTTAATATTTCATCACCAGGATTAAAAATTTCAATTTTTTTCCATCCTTGTGACTTAAAAATACTTGCTACTTTTTTACTTATACACATAACGGTTGATTGTGTCACTAATGGGTTTAACCCATAATTTTTCACTATGGCTACAAAACTTTCAGCACTTCTAGCTGAATAAATATAAATAAGATCGGGCGGGTAATTTTCTATTAACTTTTTGTTTTCATTGTTTAGGTCGCTAATAACTTCAGAAGAATAATTTATAATTTTTTTTATTTTCAAACCCTCTTTTATTAGTTCTAAATCTAAGTCATAAGAGACATTATCACCACAAAAGTAAGCAAGTTTTGAATTTTTATTAACCTTGTCTGAAATCAATATTAGATTTTTTAATGCGTTTACTGTTCCGCCAGCAGAAGAGGTATTTGTAAAACCTGATAGACGTGCAATTTTTTCCGTAATTGAACCTACACAAAAACAATGTAAGTTTTTATTTGTGTTAGTTAACTTAAGATTTCTAACTGCATTTGCACTTGTAAAAACAAAAGCATCAAAATTATCTGAGTTAACTAATTCTGTTTCAATGGCAAAAATTTTTAAAGTTGGCAGATGAACAATTTTATGACCATAAGCAAAAAATTTGTCCATCAAGTCTTCAGCATCTATTAATGGCCTTGTAATTAATATATTCATTTTTTTTTAAAACTATTACCTGCTTTTTTTAAAAGCTCTGTTCCTGCTAATGCCCCTATGCTTACTCCATCTTCTCTTTTACCTTTTGTTTTATGGATAAAATCTTGATCTCCATTATCAGAAAAAAGTTGTGTGGATAAAATGAGTTCGTTGTTTTCTATAACCGCTAAACCACCAACTGCTGTATCACAATCACCACCTAATGTTTTCAAAAAGCTACGTTCTGCTAATGCACATTGTTTTGTTTCTTCGTTGTTAATTTTTTTTAAAAGTTTGCCAATATTTATATCGTCCTTTCGACACTGAGCAGCGATAATACCCTGTCCAACAGCAGGTAACATTTCTTCAGTTGTAAAGATGTATTTTATATTTTTTTCTAATTTCAATGTTTTTATTCCTGCCAAAGCAAGAACAATCCCATCGTATAAACCATCTTTTAGTTTTTGAATCCTGGTATCGATGTTTCCTCTAATATTTTTAACTAAGATATCTTTATTAATTAATTTTAATTGGAGATCTCTTCTTCTTGAACTTGAACCCATAACGCAATTTTTTAATTCTTTAACATTTGAATGTTTAAAACTGATAAATGCATCTCTGAAATCGTTTCTGGCAATATATGCTGCAATATTTAAAGATGGTATTTCCACAGAAGCCATATCTTTCAAGGAATGAACTGCTACATCTATTTTTTTGGTCATGAGACTTTCTTCTATTTCTTTGCAAAATAAATTTTTTCCACCAATTTCAGATAGTTTTTTGTCATGAAATATATCACCTGAAGTTTTAATACTTTGGATTTCAATGTCGTTATTGGATAAGCTAGTGTTTGACTCGAGTATCAATCTTTTAACTTTAGCCGCATAAGCTAAGGAAAGTTTGCTGCCACGGGCTCCAATTGTAATTTTTTTCATTATTAATTTATATTTTAACAGTTTTATTTTATACTATTCTTATATTGTGTTCATAATTTAATGAAAAAAAATATTACTTTTTTGGGAATTGAAACTAGTTGTGATGAAACAGCAGCTGCTGTAATACAAGAAAACAGTGACGGCTCTGCAAAGATTTTATCAAATATTGTATTTAGCCAAATCAAAGAGCATAAAAAATTTGGTGGTGTTGTTCCTGAGCTAGCCGCTAGGGCGCATGTTGAAAATATAGATTTTATTATCAATAAGGCGTTGAAAGATAGCAAATTAAATATTTCTGAGATGGATGGCGTAGCAGCTACAGCTGGCCCAGGATTGATAGTTTGTTTAACGGTTGGTCTCAATATAGGAAAATCAATCGCTATTTTTGCTAACAAACCTTTCGTAGCTGTTAATCACCTTGAGGGTCATGCTTTGAGTCCTGGTTTAGAAAACAAAATAAAATTTCCATATTTACTTTTGTTAATTTCAGGAGGTCATTCACAATACCTTTTGGTAAAGAATATTAATGTATACGAGCAGCTCGGGACAACAATTGATGATGCTTTAGGCGAAGCATTTGACAAAACAGCAAAAGTGTTAGGTCTTGGGTATCCAGGTGGGGCTAATGTTGAAAAATTTTCAAAACTTGGTGATAAAAATTTTTATAAATTACCTGAGCCTATTATTAACAGAGGTGGATGTAATTTATCCTTTGCAGGTCTTAAAACTGCAGTCTTAAGAGAATCTAAAAATATTAATGAGGATCTACAGCTTAAATATAATCTTGCTGCCTCTTTTCAGAATACAGTGAATAAAATTCTATTAAAAAAAACTAAAGAAGCAATGAAACAATTTAGAAACAAAACTTCACTAAATAATAAAATACCTTTTGTTGTTGCTGGTGGTGTTGCCGCCAATCAATCTATAAGAGAAAATTTAACTATAGTTTGTAAGGAAATGAACTTTACACCAATGTTTCCTAATTTAAAATTTTGCGGTGATAACGCTGCGATGATTGCTTGGGCGGGAATTAAAAGATTCAAAAAAAAATTAACTAATAATTTAGACTTTGCAGCTAAATCAAGGTGGCCATTAGATCCGTCTGCCAAATACTTAAAAGGCCCGGGATTAAAGTTTTAATTCGATTCTTGTTTAATTGCCCTCTAAATGATCTTTTATGCAGGAAAATGATTCAAAATTGCCTAGTTTTCTAAAGTTAACACAAGAATCTCAGAATCTATTATGCTATCTTTTTTCTGTAAAACGAAGTGATTCGTTTTTATATAAAAACAATAACAAACGTGGGAGTACTTATGAAAATATTGTCAGGATTAAGCGCGACATTTGACAGCTTAACAAAAGTAATAATATCATTACTTGGTTTAGCTATTGTTGTAAGCCTATTAGGTGGAAATGTTCCATTTGTTGGCGGTGTTGCAGAAAATATTGTTGGACTTGTACAATCTTTAGGTGACGCAGGTATAGTTGGTTTAGTAGCCGCTATCATTATCTTAGGTTTTTACAAATAAGCTATAGTTAATAATTACCACCTTAGTTTTTTTAACCTAAGGTGGTAACTCAAATTTAGAAAAATTATGATAAACTGGATCAACCAAATAAAATCTTACTTAAATAAATTTTTAGAATTAGCTGTCCTATTGTTAGCGGTTTCAGTTATTGCAGAGATAGTATTTGGACCAAATGTTGCTTTTTTTGGTTCACAAGTAACAAAAAACTTAATTGCTTTACTTAATAGCCTTGGTAACCAGGGTACTGCTGCAATAATAATAGTGTTAGCTGTTATATTTACGTACAGAAAATTACTAAAATAATTAACATATTTTAGCTCATACACACTTTTTTCGATTTAGAGGTGTGTATGATATACGTTTTTACTAAATTATTAATAACCTTTTGTTCCGTATATCTTTTTAATTTAGTTTGTTATTATTTCTTAAAAAAACAGAAATACTAAATTGAGTAATTTAATATTTAGCTTTAAAAATATAAAAATTAAAAGTTTAAAAAATCCTAAGAACATATTAGGTGGTAAAGGTTCAAATTTAGCTGAAATGAGTAGATTGGGATTGCCTGTCCCTCCAGGTTTTATAATTTCAACTAAAGTATGTGATCTTTTCAATAAAAAAAAGAAGTTACCAAAAAATGTTTTAAAAAAAATTCAACTAGAGTTAAAAAATATTGAAAAGCTAACAAGTAAAAAATTTGGTGGTTTAAAAAATCCTTTACTAGTTTCAGTACGATCTGGTGCAAGAGTATCAATGCCTGGAATGATGGATACGATTCTTAATTTAGGATTAAACGATCAAACAGTAAAAGCTCTAGCAAAAAAAACCTTAAACGGAAGATTTGCTAAAGACAGCTATAGAAGATTTATTCAGATGTATAGTAATGTTGTTTTAAATATTGAAAGTCATTTATTCGAAGAAATGATTAGTAATCAAAAATTAAACAAAGGCGTTCTACTTGATACACAACTAGATGAAAATGATTGGGATGAATTGATTCAAAAATTTAAGAATCTAGTTAAAAAAAAAACTAAGAAAAAATTTCCACAACATGTTCAAAACCAGCTCTATGGTGCTATTAGTGCGGTATTTTTATCCTGGGAAGGCCAACGTGCTAAAATTTATAGAAAATTAAATCAAATCCCAGATCATTGGGGTACAGCAATAAATGTACAATCTATGGTTTTTGGTAATATGGGCAATGATTGCTCAACAGGTGTTGTTTTTACAAGAAACCCATCAACAGGTGAAAAACTTTTTTATGGTGAATATTTAATAAATGCACAAGGTGAAGATGTTGTAGCTGGTACAAGGACACCACAGCATATAACAAAAAAAGCAAAAAATACTGCTAAATCAAAAGAAGCTTCAATGGAAGAAACGATGCCAAAAATTTATCAAAATTTAAAAAGAATATTAGAAAGATTGGAGGACTATTACAAAGACATGCAAGATGTTGAGTTTACTGTTGAAAGTGAAAAGTTATGGGTTTTACAAACTAGATCAGGAAAAAGAACAGCAGAAGCGGCAATTAAAATTGGAGTTGATATGGTTAATGAGAAATTGATTAATAAAAGAGAGGCAATCTTAAGAATAGATCCAAACACTTTGGAAACCTTGCTTCACCCTACTTTAGATAAAAAGGCTAAAAAAAAAATTATTGCAAAAGGACTTCCTGCATCACCTGGTGCTGCATCAGGAAAAGTAGTTTTTACTGCAGAAGAAGCAGAACGTCTGAATTCAGTGATGCAGAATACTATTTTAGTTAGAGTAGAAACATCCCCCGAAGATATTCACGGTATGCATGCTGCTAAGGGAATTTTAACTGCTAGAGGAGGTATGACAAGCCATGCAGCTGTAGTTGCCAGGGGCATGGGAAGGCCTTGCGTTTCGGGTTCAACAGAAATTATAATTGATGATTTAAATAAAGAGTTTAGAGCAGGAAATATTATTGTAAAAGAAGGCGATACAATTACTATCGATGGTGCAAGTGGTGAGGTAATGCTTGGAATAGTTTCAACCGTCCAACCAAAAGTTTCAAGATATTTTTCAACAATCATGAAATGGTCAAATGAATTTAGAAAACTAAAGATAAGAACTAACGCTGAAACACAAAAAGACTCTAAAGTAGCAAGAAAATTTGGAGCCGAAGGCATTGGACTATGTAGAACAGAGCATATGTTTTTTGACCAGGAAAGAATTTTATCTGTCAGAGAAATGATTTTGGCTAAGACAAAAGAAGATAGAAATAAAGCTCTTGTAAAGCTTTTACCGTATCAAAAAAAAGATTTTAAAAAAATTTTTAAAGTTATGTATGGACTTCCTGTGACAGTAAGATTACTAGATCCGCCTTTACATGAATTTTTACCCAAAACATCAAAAGAAATTGATCAAGTTGCTGTTTCTCTTGGAATTAATTCTAAAGAAGTTAAAGATAGAATAAATGAGCTTCATGAACAAAATCCAATGCTAGGACATAGAGGTTGTAGATTAGGTATTTCTTTTCCTGAAATTTACGAAATGCAGTGCGAAGCTATATTTGAAGCACTGATTGAGTGCAAAAAAGAAAAAAATAAATCTATTAAAGCTGAGATAATGATTCCTTTGGTTTCTACTGACACAGAGCTTAAAATATTAAGAAATTTAGTTAATCAAGCTGCCGATAAAATAAGAAAAAAATACCAAACTAAAATTAATTATATTGTCGGAACTATGATTGAGCTCCCACGTGCAGCTCTTCAAGCAAAAGAAATTTCAAGATATGCTGATTTTTTTAGTTTTGGCACGAACGATTTAACACAGACAACTTTTGGTATTAGTCGAGATGATTCTAGCAAATTTTTAAATGATTATATGAATAATAAAATATTTGAAATCGACCCCTTTGTTAGCCTTGATCAAAAGGGTGTTGGAGAATTAATTCGAATTGCTTCTTCAAGAGGAAGAGAAACTAATAAAAAGATTAAACTTGGTATTTGTGGAGAGCATGGCGGAGACCCGAAGAGTATAAGTTTTTGTTCAATGATAGGATTAGATTATGTTTCATGTTCACCTTTTAGAGTTCCTGTTGCTATACTATCCGCTGCTCAAGCGGAGTTAAGAAAGAATGATTATAATAGAAAGAATAACTAATAAGATCATTTACATTTAATTCAACATGTGGGATTAAGTAGCCTGAACTTTAAATCTGAAATAACGCTTAATGAAAATATATTATGGAAAAGCTGTATATGATAACAAAGAAATTTCAGCTGTCATCAAGGTTTTAAAAAATAAACAATTAACTTTAATAGACGGACCTGCAGTAAAAGAACTGGAAGGCAAAATAGCAAAATTGTTTGGTAAAAATTATGGCTTGATGGTTAACTCAGGTTCTTCTGCTAATTTGCTCGGACTAGCTTCTTTTAATTTTAAAAAAGGTTCAGAGGTTATCACTCCATCCTTAACTTTTTCAACTACCGTATCACCTATTTATCAATTAGGTTTAGTTCCACATTTTATAGATGTAGAAGAAAATACATTTGTGGCAAATATTGATCAAATCAAAAAATGCATTAACAAAAAAACAGTTGCCATAATGATACCCAATCTACTGGGTAACATTCCACAATGGGAAAAAATTTCAGCAATTGCTAAAAAATTTAATTTGAGAGTGATAGAAGATTCTGCTGACACAATAGGTTATACTTATAAAAATTCAACCACTGGAAAATATTCAGATATAACAACCAATAGTTTTTATGCATCACATATAATAACTGGTGCAGGCTTCGGTGGTATTGTAGTTTTTAATGACAAAAAATTATATGAAAAAGCTAAATTGCTCAGAGGCTGGGGGAGATCTTCGGCAGTATTTAATGAATCAGAAGATATAAAATTAAGATTTAATAAAAAAGTTGATGGCATACCTTACGATGGTAAATATATTTTTTCTGAAGTTGGTTATAATTTTCTTCCCTCAGAAATATCTGCTGCTTTTGCTCTAGAACAATTAAAAAAATTAAAAAAAAATCTTAGTTTAAGAGCTAAAAATTTTGAGTTCTTAAAAAGCTTTTTTAAAAAATATGAAAATTATATAAAACTTCCCATTCAAGCAATAAACGTAAAAACAGGTTGGTTAGCTTTTCCATTGGTCATTAAAGAAAAAGCAAAAATAAGTAGAACAAATCTTCAAATTTTTCTTGAAAAAAAAGGAATTCAAACAAGAACAGTTTTTACTGGAAATATATTAAGACAGCCAATTATGGATGATGTTATGAAAAATGGTATTTTAATTGGTTGCCACCATGGGATGAAAATGAGTGAATTAAAGTTTATGTGCAAAGCTTTTGAAGTTTTTTTTAAAAAAATTATTTAATATTTGGTCTGTAGTCAGATTTTTTTAAAAAATAAGCATTTAAAAGTCCAAAAAACTCATGTTTATGAAGTTGAAATTTAAAATCATTTTTCTTAATTTTGTAATAAACACAAAATTTAATTGCTTTTATTAGGTTTGGTAAAGTTTTGCGTAAAGCTAAGAGATAACTGTAGTGCTTTCTGTATAAGTAAAATTTCGACCAACAATAATGCCAACTTCGTGATTTGAGTACCTCATTTTGATAGATGGAATGTGAAGATTTCAAGCCATAATGAGTAAACTTTAAATCTTCAATTATATAAATTTTTTCATTATTTTTTTTCACTCTAAGACATAAATCTGTATTTTCAAAATAAAGAAAAATATTTTCGTCAAAAATTTCTTTATTAAAAAATTTTTCTTTATTTATAATCATTATAGCACCATCGATATCATCTACTTCTTTGAGGGAGTGACTTAGTATATTTTTTACTTTGTATTTATTTATATTTTTTTTATTTATTGCATAATTTTTATAAATTCTTTCATCTAAATACGTTGGGGACAAAATAGAAAAGTCGTCGAATATATTTAGAATATTAGAAATTTCTATTAAACACTTTTTTTCTAAACTAATATCCGCCACCATGCATATTACATACTTGCCTTTAGATTTTTTAATGCCTAAATTTAAAGCCTTGCCATATCCAAGATTTTTTTTGGGAATAATAACTTGGGCATTGCTGTACAAGTTTTCTATTTTATTTTTTAATTTATTATCTAAAGAGTTTTCTATAATAATAATTTCATTTTCTTTTGGTATACTTTCAATGATTTTTTCGACTAGATGAAAACTTTTAAAAGATACAATTACAAAACTAATATTCATTTTTTTCTTTGATGGAAGCAAAACTTTTATTTAAAGATATCGATATATTAAAATAGCTTCAATATTGTAAACAAAATAATTGATTGGATTAAAAAAGCCGTAATAACTACTCCAACTGCTCTCCACGTGCTTTTGTAATCTAAGGCTTGTCTTACGGCAATGACCATCGCAACAAGCATCCATATAGAAGCGCTTATAAAAGCTATACTCGTCAAATTAGGAATGATCCCAAAAACTCGAATGAGTCCTGGCGCACTAGAAAAACCAATCGTTCGGAGCAATTGACCATGGTCAGCCTCAGTTGCAGATTCTGGAAAAATTTTTGCACCAATTAAATAAACTAAATAAGCCCAAACAAACCAACTAGCTAATGACAGTAAGGGAGCCATTAAAAAATTAGAAGTTCCAAGTGATAAAGCTCCTACACCTGCTGCTAAACTTGAAAGCACTACAACTCCAGCTGCTTGAAATGTTGCCGATTTATCATTCTCTACTTCTTCGTAAAGATTAACATCTAACTTACAAGCTCTTATGATTCTATTTATATATTGAGAGTTCATTTTTATTTGTAATAAAATATTAATATAACTTAATTAATATAATTTATATATTAAATATTTATGAAAAGCTTATTATATAAAATATGACAAGAGCCTATTTTTTGCTAAAATCCGAACCAAATATTTGGTCAATCGATCAGCAGAAAAAAGCTGGGATTAAAGGAGCTGCCTGGGATGGAGTAAGAAATTACCAGGCTGCTAATAATTTAAAAAAAATGAAAAAAGGAGACCTTTGTTTTTTTTATCATTCTAATATTGGTAAAGAAATTGTAGGTGTTGTGGAAGTTGTTAAAACTGCTTTTTTGGACAAAACAGATACAGAAGCTAGGTTTGTTGCTGTTCAAGTTAAGTTTAAGGAGAAGTTTAAAAAAACTATTACCCTAGAGACTATTAAAAAAACTAAGGAAATTAGACACTTACCGCTAATAAAACAAAGCAGATTATCAGTAATGCCTATAGACTCTAAAAGCTGGAAAAAAATCTTCAATATGAGTAGAGTTTAATATAATTATTTTTTGGAGAAGTATGAGCAAAAGATTAAAAACAAAACAAAAAACAACAAAAAAAAAAACAAAAAAAAAAAAATCTTTTTCAAAAGATAAGCCTCATAACGACGAAGAACTAATTATCAAAGTTTCAAAACATTGGGCCAAAAAAGCCTACATAAATAAAAATATCTACCAGAAAAAATATAATCACTCTGTTAAGAAAAATGATGAATTTTGGAGAAAAGAAGGAAAAAGAATTACTTGGATCAAGTCTTATAAAAAAATTAAAGACATTAAATACAGCAGAACTGATGTAAAAATAAAATGGTTTCAAGATGGAAAACTAAATGCTTCGGCGAACTGTATCGATAGACATTTAAAAAAATACGGGAAAAAAACTGCAATTATTTGGGTTGGAGATGATCCAAAAAACTCCAAAGAAATAACATATAGAGAATTACATAAAAATGTTTGTAAAACTGCAAACGCGTTAAAAAATATAGGAATTCAAAAAGGGGATAGAGTTACTATTTATCTAACTATGATACCTGAACTTGCTTACACCATGTTAGCTTGTGCAAGAATTGGTGCAATACACTCCATTATATTTGGAGGTTTTTCACCAGATTCTATTGCAACAAGAATCAACGATTGTGAATCAGAATATCTTATTACTGCTGACGAAGGTGTGCGTGGTGGTAAAATTATACCTCTTAAAAAAATTGCAGATGAAGCACTTGAACTATGTCCTAATATTAAAAAGTGTGTAGTTGTTAAACATACTGGTGGAGAAATAAATTGGCATAATGAGAGAGATATTTCATACGAAAAGATAATAAGTTCTGCTTCGGTGAAATGTGAGCCGGAGGTTATGAGCGCTGAAGATCCTTTGTTTATACTTTATACGTCGGGCTCAACAGGAAAACCAAAAGGAGTTCTACACACTACAGGTGGTTATATGGTTTATGCCTCAATGACTCATCAATATATTTTTGATTACAAACCAAAGGATATTTTCTGGTGCACGGCTGATATTGGTTGGGTCACAGGCCATAGCTATATTATTTATGGACCACTCGCTAACGCAGCAACAACTATCATGTTTGAAGGTACGCCTAACTATCCAGACAGTTCGAGATGGTGGCAAATTATAGACAAATATAAAGTAAATACTTTTTATACTGCTCCAACTGCAATTAGAGCTTTGATGCGTGAAGGAGATACTCCTGTTAAATCAACAAGTAGGAAATCTTTAAAGCTTTTAGGAACAGTTGGAGAACCAATTAACCCAGAAGCATGGATGTGGTACTACAAAGTAGTGGGTGACTCTAGATGTCCAATTGTTGATACTTGGTGGCAAACAGAGACAGGTGGAATCTTAATTGCTCCTCAACCAGGTGCCATAGATTTAAAACCAGGTTCAGTTACTAAACCTTTCTATGGTATTAAGCCAGAACTCTTAAATGAAGAAGGTAAAGTTATTAAAGGAGAAGGTACAGGTAGACTTTGTATAGCAACCTCTTGGCCTGGACAAATGAGAACAGTTTATGGTGATCATCAAAGATTTATTGATACTTATTTTTCTCAATTTGATGGAAAATATTTTACAGGTGATGGTTGTCGCAGAGATAAAGATGGATATTATTGGATAACAGGTAGAGTAGATGACGTTATTATTGTTTCTGGTCATAACTTAGGTACAGCAGAAATTGAAAGTGCTTTTGTTGCTCACCCTAAGGTAGCTGAAGCAGCAGTAGTTGGTTATCCTCATGATATTAAAGGTAATGGATTATATTGCTATGTAACTTTAAATTTAGGTGAAAGCCCTACAGGCGACTTAGAAAGAGATCTAAAGAAATGGGTTAGACTACAAATTGGGCCAATTTGCTGGCCTGATATAATTCAATTTGCACCTGGTTTACCCAAAACAAGATCAGGTAAAATTATGAGAAGAATTTTAAGAAAAATTGCTGCTAATGAACACGAAGAACTTGGTGACACATCAACGTTATCTGATCCAAGT
>Ga0308004_10001177_pt1 | contig 11572 bp, 9 predicted proteins | sample Neamet38_FD_203156 | JGI IMG/M metagenome (GOLD analysis project Ga0308004, IMG submission 203156) | Marine microbial communities from water near the shore, Antarctic Ocean - #38 | ecosystem: Environmental > Aquatic > Marine > Unclassified | place: Southern Ocean | collected 2014-06-06 | reverse complement strand
TAGAAGCAACTATTGATGACTCATCATGTTTGTATGAAGATGTTCCTGATTGTGAAAACATTACTATTACACTTTTAAATGGATGGAATATGATTGGGTTTTCTTGTTTAAACAACACTAATGCATCTATTGCATTTGCTGCAATTGAAGACAATATTATTATTGTTAAAGATGGAATAGGTAATGCGTATCTACCGGGATGGAATTTTAATGGAATTGGTGACTTAGAAAGAGGTTATGGATATTTAATGAAAGTAACAGAACAAACTACCAATTATAATATTTGCGAATGATTTAATAATCATTCATTGTTTTTTGACCATACCCCCCTCTAGAACCCTGCTTCTAACTTGAGTTCAAAATTGATAAAATAGTAGGTGGTTTACAGAAATCTACTTTTCGACTTTTTTAGCTGTTTTTGGTCAAAAAAGACTCTTTTTTAGTCATTTTATGCCGTTTACCGTCTAAACATAGTAATTTTTAATTTTAATTACCCCCCTCTAGAACCCTATTTGTAGTGATTTGATTGCTAATGAAATGCCATTTTAGGTAGGTGAGGGGACACTAATTCGACACTAGTATAAAAGAGATTTTAACATAAATAAAATTAATCTTCGCTAATTAATAATTCTACTTTATGAGCTTTGAGTTTTCGTTTTACAAAAAGTTCATATTGACTCTGAATATGTTTTAAGGACATTTTATCATCTCCAGCTTTAATTTCTTCCCATTCTACCATAGACCGAACTGTAAATTCCAGTGGATTTGTTGCTGTTTCTCCTGAAAAGTTTAATAAGTATGTATCAAGAATTGCTTCTTTGTCTTCGGTGATTGACTTAGGTGGCAGTTCTTGAGCATGAATTAAAGTTGAAGGCAATGTCATGAGTATTATGTCAAGGTATAATACGCTTTTCATCGATGTATGATTTGCGAAAAATATAGACACAAAAATATTTACCATAAGGTCTTATTCTAAGGAATAGGATCTGCTTCATTTGGAACATATTAATAACCAAAAATTGAATACAAAAAAGGAATCTGTGAAATTGGATTCGCTTAATGGCGTTTTGCTTTACTAAAAGATGTAATTGATTATCAAACATTTGACAATTCTGGTAGTTGTAGAAAAATTAGATTTTTAACGAAAAATTAACTTTATGTTTTACATGGATTTTAATCTGTTTTGAGGTTTTTATTTGTTGTCTGTATAATTTAAGTAAGGTCTAATTTTTTAATTAAAATATTCTATATTCGATTTAATTATCAGGCATAACAATATAAACTAGCCAAATTTATTATGAATAGAAGAATTGAAATTATTTTTGATGCATCATATAGCATGTGTCATAAAATTGGAAGAAAAACAAAACTTGACATAGCAAAGGAAATATTTAATGATGAAATATTACCTCAAATTAAGAATGAACCGAATGTATATTTAAGAGTATTACCATTTGATTGCAATTCTACAAGCGATTGTATTCTGCTTAGTAAAAATCAAAATGATAGAGTGCAAGAAATTAATAAGATTCAATTAAAGGGATCTACTCCACTTTATAAAACAATTAAAAAATCAATAGATTCAGCAATAAATCAAAGTGTAGATGAGTTAAAACTCATAATACTCAGCGATGGAGGAGATAATTGTTCAAGTACGGTAAATGAAATTATTGATTGGAGTAAGATAAAGGATAGTAACCTTTTAGGATCAATAATTATTGAGTTAGGAGAAATAGGTGCTGTTGGAAGAAACTCATTACAATCTTTAGCCCAAAAGCTAAATGCTCAAAGAGCATTCGTAGGTAATAACGGACGAATTAGCAAAAAGGAAATTAAAAAAATTATTCAGAAGGGTTTAAAAAATGCTAATATTGTCGCTGGTAAGCTGACTCATTGTTATGATAAAAAACTTCAAGGAGATGATTATACCTGGGAAAAATTAGATGCTTTTTATTCAATTAGTAAATTTCATGCACAATTTCTCTTTAAAAGAAATTTATTATCCTTTGATCCATACAAATCTGACATTCTAAATGCTCATCATGTTAAAGAAATAGAGTTTTTATTTAAAATTGTATTCAAGAGTAATATAGATGTTGAAACTGTATCGAATATGTTCCACAACTTGGAATATCCATATTATTACGATCACGATTGTATTAGATGGAACTTTGATATGGCTATGTGGATGCCAATAATAAAACAAGAAATAAATGAAATTAAAATATCAGATTTTACTAAACAAGAAATTTTGCAACAAGTTAGTATAAATGATTTCCCAAAAGATGATATTTTAAATAGAGTAAATCCTAACGATTTTGAAGTTAGTGATCTTATCAAGGCTCTAAAGTCAAAAAAGTTTTTGTCTGAGAATGAAAAGAATAAAATTCAGAAAATTATAGGACCAAACCCTAATTTGAGTCAAGTTTTTTCAAATGAAAATTTATATAGAGTTAAAAGACTTGAACAAATCACTAATAAATCAATGGAAAAACTTCCACCAGAAGAATTTGAATTAGAATTGTGTCCTAATCGAATTGAAGATTATAATATAGAATTACAAAATGGAGACATAATCAGGTTTGGACGTTGATTTTAATTTTTTTGACATAAATTGTCACGTATATTGTATTAACTGGTTGCTTAAATTATGAATTATTTAAGTATAATCTCATAACATTTTTTATATTTTAATTCAACTATCTATTATGATTAAAACTAAATTAGTATCAAATGATGACTTGCCGGTTTTAGAGATCGATTATTTGATCCAACCTACGCAGATGCTAATCAAATAATAAAGTCTTCAGTACCTTCTGTATTTGTTGATGATCTCCCTGCTCACATTATATGGAGTTAACTCACCATTTTTTATTGGATGCCATTGATTAGCCAGTTCTGGGTTTGTTTGAGCTAAGCTTTCTTCAGAATGTGGCATTTGGAATTTCAAGGATTTTGTTTATAGATTAATGAAGACCTTGTCGGTGCTACCTGGAATCAAGGCGATTTATTGAAGCAGGAGATTCTTATGCTATTTGGGATGGGGAAGATTAAATATTGAATACAATCCAAGTGATAATTGTTCCAATTTTGTTGGGTAGAGAATCTAATTTTAAATCTGCACTCCCCCTCCAGGACCTACTTGCACTGATTTGGTTACAGTGAAATATAATATAAAGTATGTGAGTAGACCCTCTATTGATACTAGTAAATGACAATAATTCTAGATGAGGTTCTTCGTAATTCCTCATCTATATTTTGAATTATTTTAGTTTAAACAAAAGTCCATAAGATTTTGTAGTTTAATTATATCCACAGCTTTAACGGATGTGAATTGGTAATATTCACCAAACTCTATATCGTCTGAATAACATGAAATTAGTATACATGGAAAGCCATTAACCTCTTGTTTAATTTCATCTTTCCACTCTTTCCCAAAAAAATCAATCGCATTCTGAACCTCTTTTTCATCCCTAATTAGTCTTTTTTCAATAATTTAATTTTCATCTAATATATTGATATACTCTCAATTTAATGTGAGAGTAATTTGCTTTTTTAATCTTGATTTTAGCTTCAAGTAATTAGCCTGCTTATGTTTTTTAATTTAATTGCCAGTTTTGAATACCGACTCCTATAATTAAAAATAAAAGCACTGTTTGCGGTTTCATTCTCCATCAAAAGCATAAAACTAGCATAACCTTATATCAAGTTTATTCATACCCATTCACATGCCATTAATTTATACCAACATGGTATAAAATAGCATAAAGTACGAGGGTAAATTACTAACCTGATTAAAGAAGTTATTATTAAATATAATCTGTACTTTAGTGCTTTCCTGAATTAGAAATATACATGCGTTATTTTTTAAAATAACTTTGATTAATAAAATTACTATGGCTAAAAAGGCAGTATTTAAAAAGATAAAATCTATAGAAGAAACACTTTGGCAATCGTGTGATAAATTAAGAGGTTCTATTGAACCAAGCGAATACAAACACGTTGTATTAGGACTAATCTTCTTGAAATTTGCAAGTGATAAATTTGAAGAACGCAGAAAAGAAATAATTGCTGAAGGACACGAAAAATATATAGAAATGAAAGATTTCTATAATGAGAAAAATGTTTTTTTCTTAAACGAAACTTCTCGTTGGAAATACATCAAATCCAATGCAAAACAAGATGATTTAGCTTTAAAAATAGATACTGCCTTACACGATATAGAAAAAAACAACCCTGCACTTAAAGGTGCTTTGCCAGACAATTATTTTTCTAGATTAGGTTTAGATAAAACAAAACTAGCTTCCTTAACGGATGAAATAAGTAAAATAAACACCATTGAGGATAAAGAAACAGATATTGTTGGGCGTGTTTATGAGTACTTTTTAAAGAAATTTGCAATAAAAGAAGGTAAAACCAAAGGAGAATTCTATACACCTAAAACCATTGTAAACCTTATAGCAGAAATGATAGAACCTTATAAGGGTACTATCTATGACCCTGCTTGTGGTACAGGTGGTATGTTTGTACAATCCATTAAATTTATAGAAAATCACCAAGGAAACAAAAAGGAAGTGTCTATTTATGGGCAAGAATACACAAAAACTACTTATAAACTGGCTAAAATGAACTTAGCCATACGCGGGATTACTGGTAACTTAGGAGAAAAAGATGCGGATACTTTTACACAAGATTTACATCCCGACTTAAAGGCTGATTATATAATGGCAAACCCACCTTTTAACCAAAAGGATTGGAGAGGTGAGGATGAGTTAACTGATGATGCACGTTGGAAAGGATACGATGTACCACCAAAATCTAATGCAAATTATGGTTGGATTTTAAATATGGTTTCTAAATTATCCGATAAAGGAATGGCTGGTTTCATACTAGCAAATGGTGCTCTTTCTGGTAGTGGAGAAGAATATAAAATTAGAAAAAAGCTAATCGAAAATAATTTAGTTGATGCAATTGTAATCATACCAAGAAATACTTTTTACCATACTGATATTAGTGTAACACTGTGGATTTTGAATAAAAACAAAACCAAACATACTTCAATAATAAATATGCAAACTAAAAACTACCGTAAACGAGAAGGCATTTTGTTTATGGATTTAAGACGCTGGGGAAGCATAGTTGAAAAAAAGTTTATTGAACTAACCACAGAAGATATTAGAAAGGTAGCCAAAAACTACCATAATTGGCAACAAGAAGATTACAATACTACCTATAAAAACATACCAGAGTTTTGTTACTCAGCTTCTTTTGAAGATATAAAAGAAAACAATTTCTCATTAGTTCCAAGTAAATATATTGAGTTTTTAGATGCAGATAATGGAATTGATTTTGACACAGAAATGAAACGTATACAAAAAGATTTCAAAAATTTACTGAAAGAAGAAATAGACTCACAAAATCAATTAATTGACGCCTTTAAGACGCTTGGATATGAATTATAAAAGAATAGGCGATTATATTCAGATAATAGATGGTAATAAAAACTCTGATTTAAAATTTACAAATCTTTTAGGAATAAATATTACAAATAATTTTATGCCTTCTGTTGCCAATAGACATGGGTTAGATTTGTCAAAATATAAAATTGTTAGAAATAGACAATTTGCTACAAATATAATGCACGTAGGTAGAGACGAAAGACTTCCTGTTGCATTGTATAATGATGAAGTGCCTTCAATTGTATCGCCTGCCTATAAGGTTTTTGAAGTCATTGATGAAGAAAAACTCCTTCCTGAATACTTAATGATAGAATTTCAACGCTCTGAATTTCAAAGATTGGCGGGGTACTATTGTGATAGTAGTGTACGAGGTGGATTAGATTGGGATAGACTTTGCGATATACAGATTCCTATTCCAGATGATATTGATGAACAGCGTAAATATGTAAATATTTATCAAGGCTTGTTAAATAACCAAAAATGCTATGAAAACAGCGTAGAAGATTTGCAACTTATTTGCGATAGCTATATCGAAAATCTTATTAAAACGGAAGTACCTAAAACTCTTGGTCAGTATATTAAGCAATCTGAGGAAAGAAATTCTGAATTAAACATTGATAATTTATTAGGTATTAGTGTTAACAAGGTATTTATACCTACTAGGTCAAATAAAGAAACTTTAAATTTATCAGGATACAAAATTGTGAATGAAAGACAATTTGGATATGTTTCAGTTACCTCAAGAAATGGAGGGAAGATTTCAATTGCATTATTGAAAGGTAAACCAGGTTTAATATCTAGTACATATACAGCTTTTGAGGTCTTAGATAAAACAGAATTATTGCCTGAATATTTATTAATGTTTTTTCAAAGAGCAGAATTTGATAGATATGCAAGGTTTAATTCTTGGGGAAGTGCAAGAGAAACTTTTGATTGGGAAGATTTATGTAATGTAAAAATCCCTATCCCAAACATAACAATTCAAGAAGCGATAGTAACTATTTACCATACTTTAGAAACTCGTAAGAAACTGAATGCAGATTTAAAAGCCAAAATAACACCCCTTTGCCCTGTGCTTATGCGTGGTGTTGCTCAAAGCTTAATAAACGCCTAAAATTATGAGTCAAAAATTTACAGAAGCACAATAAGAAAACGAAAAAACACAAATCAATACCTAAAAAGTAAAGAAATGTCAGATTTAACCAGAACAGATGTTGTAAAGTTAATAGCTTTAAAACCTAAAGAACATATTTTAAACCTACAAGGAGTAAATTTATCAGGAGTAAACCTCTCTACTTTAGATCTTTCATGTGCTAATTTATTAGGTGCTAATTTAGAAAGAGCCAATTTAAAACTTACAACCTTAGAAGGAGCAGATTTGACATTAGCGAATTTAAAAGGAGCAAATTTGACATCAGCGAGTTTAAAAGGAGCTTACATAATGGGAACAGATTTTGAGAGGGCTATATTAACAGACGCAGGAGTTAAAGAGGCTAAAAAAATATTAAAAGAAAATGATGTCTAAGAAATAAAAAAGCATAATACGAAAAACTTTAAAATATGGCAAAATTTACAGAAGCACAATTAGAATCAGCCTTTGCAGAACTCATAGGTAATGAAGGTTATTCGCACCATTTGGGCAACACTCTAAACAGTGCAGAAGATGAAGTGATTTTAGCAGATGATTTGCGTACTTTTTTGCTAAAAAAGTACAAGGAAGAAAACTTAACCGAGTCAGAAGCCAACAGCATTATTGTACAAATAAAAAACTTACCCGCTTCAGATTTATATGAGAGTAATAAACGATTTATGTCTTGGTTGTCGGATGGTTTTATTATAAAAAGAGAAGACCACACCAAAAAAGATATTTATATACAATTGATTGATTTTTCAGGTTTAGAAAATCAAATACAAAGTGAAAATATTGAAACCCTAGTTGCAGAACCCCCAGCAAGGTATGGAGATGCAAATATTTACAAATTTGTTACGCAATTAGAGATTATAGAATCCAACCAAAAACGTATTCCAGATGGCATTTTGTATATTAATGGATTGCCTTTGGTGGTGTTTGAGTTTAAGTCGGCTATACGAGAAGAAGCCACCATACATAATGCTTATGAACAATTAACGGTACGTTACAAAAGAGATATCCCACAACTGTTTATTTGTAATGCTTTTTGTATTATAAGCGATGGTGTAAATAACAAAGCAGGTTCGTTTTTTGCTCCTTATGAGTTTTACTATGCTTGGCGTAGAATAAAAACAAATAAAAAAATAAAGCACAACAAAAATATTTTTTCAATAGATTTAGATGAGTACTCTAAAGAAGATGCAGAAGGAATAGATAGTTTATTCACCTTAATTCAAGGTATGTTTAACAAAGATTCTATTAGAGATATTATTCGCAATTTCATCTATTTACCAGATAGCAGTAAAAAAGACGAAAAGATTCTATGTCGTTATCCTCAGTATTATGCAGCAAGAGCATTGTATGAAAATATAAAATTAGCTCAAAAAAATAGGGATGGTTCTGGTGGAGATGGTAAAGGTGGTACATACTTTGGAGCCACAGGTTGCGGGAAAAGTTTTACAATGCTATTCCTTACCCGTTTACTAATGAAAAGCGAGTATTTTGGAAATCCAACAATATTACTTATTACTGACAGAACCGATTTAGATGACCAATTATCATCACAATTTACCAACGCTAAAAAATATGTAGGTGATAACGGAATTGTAAGTGTAGAAAATCGCGCACAATTACGAGATAAATTACAAGGCTGCGAATCTGGTGGTGTCTTTTTAACAACCATTCATAAATTTACAGAAGACTTGGCTTTATTAACGGAAAGAACCAATGTTATTTGTATTTCTGATGAGGCACACCGTAGCCAAACCAACCTAGACCAAAAAATTACTGTTACAGAAAATGGTGTAAAAAAGACCTATGGTTTTGCAAAATACTTACACGATTCTCTACCCAACGCCACATTTGTAGGTTTTACAGGAACACCAATAGATGCTACTTTTGGTGTATTTGGTAAAGTCATAGATGACTATACAATGACAGAGTCTGTTAGAGATGAAATAACGGTTCGTATTGTATATGAAGGAAGAGCAGCAAAGGTAATTTTAAACAATAGTGAACTTCAAAAAATTGAAGCCTATTATAATGAAGCTGCTAATGATGGTGCTAACAAATATCAGGTAGACGAAAGCAAAAAACAGTCTGCCAATATGAATGCTGTTTTGGGTGACCCAGATATATTAAAGAAAATTGCACTTGACTTTGTAACACATTATGAAAATAGAATTAATGAAGGCGCTACCGTAAAAGGAAAAGCAATGTTTGTGTGTAGTAGCAGACCAATTGCCTACGCATTTTATCAAAATTTAATAGACATACGGCCCGAATGGTCAGAAATTAAAATAGCAGAAGATGGAGCAGTATTATCTGATAAAGAAAAGAAAGAAATAAAACCAATGCAACGTGTTAAAATGGTAATGACACAAGGCAATGACGACCCAAAAGAAATGTATGATGCTTTGGGTACAAAAGAATATAGAAAAGAACTAGACCGTCAATTTAAAAACGAAAAATCAAACTTCAAAATAGCTATTGTAGTAGATATGTGGTTGACTGGGTTTGATGTCCCATTTTTAGACAGTATGTATATCTATAAACCAATATCACAACATAATTTAATTCAAACAATTTCTCGTGTAAATCGAAAGTTTGCAGGAAAAAATAAAGGTTTGGTAGTCGATTATATTGGTATTAAAAAAGCTATGAATATTGCATTAGCCAAGTACAATAATGGCGACCAGGATAATTTTGAAGATATAGATACTTCATTATCTATTATTAGAGACCAATTAGATTTGTTGGATAACATATTCCACAACTATGATAGCTTAAAATATTTTGAAGGATCTCCACTAGACCAATTAAATACCTTAAACAAAGCTGCAGAACATGCACAAATAACCAAAGATATTGAAACACGTTTTATGGGGATTGTAAAATGTTTAAAAGCTGCCTATGATATTTGTGCAGGAAGTGAGAAACTTACTCAAACAGAAAGAGATTATGCCCATTTTTATTTCGCAGTACGTTCTATCATTTTTAAATTGACCAAAGGTAATGCACCAGATACCGCACAAATGAATAAGAAAGTACGTGAAATGATAAAAGAGGCATTACAAAGTGAAGGTGTAGAAGAAATATTTAAAATTGGTGAAGATGAAAATAGTCATCAAGATATTTTTGATGATGAATACTTGGCTAAGTTGGACAAAATAAAAATGCCCAACACCAAGATTAAACTCTTGCAACAGCTTTTGGCAAAAGCAGTAGCAGAAATAAAAAAAGTAAATCAAGTTAAGGGAATTGATTTCAGTAAGAAAATGAATGCATTAGTAACAAGTTACAACGACCGTAGTGAAAACGATGTATTTCGTAGTGAAGTATTTGATGATATGGCAGATGCTCTGACAAAAATGATAATGCAAGTTCGTGATGAATTTGATTCAGGAAAAAAACTAGGAATTGATTTTGAAGAAAAAGCGTTTTATGATATTCTATTAGAATTATGTAAGAAATATGACTTCACATATCCTGAAGAAAAACTAATTGATTTAGCTAAAAAAGTAAAAGAGTTAGTCGATGGTCAAGCAAAGTTTCCAGATTGGAGCAGAAGAGATGATATAAAATCTGCTTTAAAGGTTGGTTTGATTTTACTATTGGATGAATTTGGGTATCCACCAGTAGATAAAGATGAAGTATATCAAGAAATATTTACACAAGCAGAGAATTATAAGAAGTATCACTAGTGAATTTTTCCTTCTTCCATCATTTCATCGATATCTGATAGCTTATAATAATAAGTGCCTTGAATGAGTGAGCATGGTAGCATTCCGTCTGTTCTTAGTCTAAATAGCGTTGCTGGAGAACAGGAAAGTATCTCACAAAGCTGCGCTGATTTAATCCACTGTTTTTCTTGTAGTTTATTAGAAGGTTCAAAATACTCTTTGATAAGTTCAATGATTTCTTCTTTCTGTTTTTCTAACAAGTCTTCTACAAAGTCTCTGTACATAATAATTAGTTTTAGTTAATAACTATGCAAAGGACTAAATACTGGAGGGGGTATATGTATACAATTTTGGTGTATACATCTTAATCTACTATATATTAATGGTTTTCAAGTATTCTTTGAATTTATTTTTTTGTTTCGTCGTATTAATTTCTTTATTTTTAATGTTAGATATAGTCTGACGAGCATTTTTTATTTTCTTCCCTTTTTCATACGTACAATGTCGTTCAATAAACTTTGCAAGTTTTGAGTCGTTCTCGAATCTGAAGACTTCCATTTCTTTTAACATCAAAAGTGTATAAATAACTTCAATTCTAGTTTTGTTAGAATCAAGTAGATTGTATCTAGAAAGATGACCTACTTGTTTTGTCTCTAGGTCTAACTCTTGTTTAAGAAATTTGAGGTATTTTTCTCTTGAATAGGTCTTGACCTTCAAATCCAAACGATTAATTTCTGAAACTAGTTTGTCACTTTTAGCTATTTCATCTTTTATGAAATCAATCATATCTCCATCCACATTCGACTCAATAAATACTGTAGATGATGATTGGTAATCGTCCTTTAATTTATCAAATGAGATCTCAGCCTCTTTTGTTAAATAGACTTTCGAGTCATCAGAGCTTTTAATTAAGTTTTTAACTGCAAAATTAAATTTTAGGATGTCTTCTAACATATTTTAATGTTTATAATTTCTTTTCTCAATTTAGCTTATTTGTTCATTTATAACATAAATTATTCTTCACTATTTTATATTGACAAATACATCCATTTTAATAGCGGTAAGTTTGTGGTAGTCAAGTATTTGCGGAAATAGATACTTGCTTAACTTTACATAACTCACTGTATTGCAGTAGGTTGAGTTGATGGTAGAATCAACTTTGAATTAGTCAGTCGTCGTATTAATTAGTAAAATGCTTTTAAAGCTTGCATTTCGTCTTGTACTCTTGTATTTACCATTCTGGCATAATGTTGTGTTTGTTTTATGCTTTTGTGTCCAAGCATTTTGCTAACCACCTCTAT
>Ga0308004_10001176_pt1 | contig 11581 bp, 14 predicted proteins | sample Neamet38_FD_203156 | JGI IMG/M metagenome (GOLD analysis project Ga0308004, IMG submission 203156) | Marine microbial communities from water near the shore, Antarctic Ocean - #38 | ecosystem: Environmental > Aquatic > Marine > Unclassified | place: Southern Ocean | collected 2014-06-06 | reverse complement strand
ACATTATTGTTCGTAACTAGGTTATATATTAAAAAGGTTTATGGCAAAGTGATTGTTTTTGGCATATTATATGATTCTTTTTTACTGAAAAAATAAAAAAATCATTTTTTTTGAAATAATTAAAAACTAGGGTAAATCATCGACATCAACCTCGTATATCAGGTTTATATCATCTCCTATCTCTAATTCAAATCCAGCTACATCTCCGTTCCATATCAGTTGATCGCCAAGCCTGATATCTTCAATTGCAACAGCAGTTGCTCCATCATTTCCTGAGAAATAAACAGTTGATGTATCTTTATCGTTTCCTAGATCCACGCTTATTCCGTTTACTTCAATCAATACATATGAATCCTTATACGGTGAATATGATATATATACACCAGTCGAAGAAAATTGTCCATCAGTTCCATTAACTACTTGTGAATTCTTGTCAGTATATGTTAATATTCCATCAGATTGTATCGTACCTGGTTTCATTTCTCCATTGATAGCATATGTTCCGATCGAGAATGTTACTTCGTTTCCAACTTCCCATGAATTCTTTAAAACCCCCGGGCCAGTGGATGCCGTTTCCAATTGTACTGTTATTTCAATTCCATCACTGTCAGCTTCGACACCATTTCCAGTGGTCACGTCAACTCGTTGCCATGCTGATATATTATACATTGTAAAGAAGTTAGGATTTTCAATTGAATTTATAGTAATGATACCATTCAATCCGTCGGATCCCATTCGGTTGACTAAGAAGTTTTCCAATACAGGAGAACGTACTAGGTTTTTATCTAAGTTCCTAAATATCATCTTAGTAACTAATGCCGGATCATCAGAGTTAACTGACATTTTTCCATATCTGCTTGGCATATCTAGATCGATGTGCTCTATCTCGAAGATAGGTGATCCATTATATGTTTTATCATTGTTGCTTCCAGTTGTATCTGTATTTCCAGTATCAGTTCCATCTGTTCCATCATTATGGTCGGTCCCGTCCCCTGCTAGGATTTGTCCTATTTTCATAGGGGGTAATATGTACGTTTTTGCATTTGGATAAAAATCAGAATATACTAATGTCAATTGTACATTAAGGTTTCCTGATTGCAGCTTACTTGATTGGAAAGAATTAATCTCAAATTGAATAATGCCCGGAGTCTGGTCAGAAGAGTCAGCGTATAATAGAACATCCGATATACCAGGGGCAACTGGAGTATTATACATTAATACCTTTGTTCCACTTGAGTTTAATACCCCAACTGAAATTACAGAAACCTTTTTTGCGTTTATTTGATTTCCAATAAAATCCCTAGATAATGTTATAGAATATACATGTGATGTTCCCTTTGTGATATTGACCATGTTGTCAATACTTGCTATTATATCTTCCTTTACAACGTACTCCATTTGTTAAAATTATTTTTATATACTATATATTCCTAAAATCCATGTTTGATTTTGTTGAACAATGAGTATTGCATCAATGGTAACATGCATTCAGTGAACGGAGGGATATCTTTCTTGATGTTGACATCGAATCTGAAAAAGCGATATAGATCACTTCTTGATTCAACGTCAGACACGAACGACGTTATACTACTAACATCATTTTTTATATCCTTTACCTTTCTTAATTTAAATGAACTCCAATCTATTTTAAAACTATTAGGTTCGTTATATTGATACACACTAATATTGGCTGCACCTGGAATAATATACATGATATATCCCATCGTGTTAATGGGTTGCCTGTCAGGTATTTCGGTGATATTGCATTCTGATTCTAGATCTCGCCATATGTCTCTTATTATTCTATATAGGTTTTCAAGCTTTGTAATTGCAATTTCACAAACGCCATACATCATACTCATTTTATTATCAGTATCAGGGTATTCATAACTCAGGCTCATATTATCAATATCTATTCCTGTGATTACCTTCATCTTATCCTCGGTAGCCGCTTGATTATATTTAATATTGTATAAAATTCCGAGTTCACCCTCGACTGCAAGAATTGCAGTGTGTAATTCATTAGATAAAATCATCGATTTAATAATCGAAATTCCAGCTAATAATTTATAATATTTTAACTCATAATCATATGGTTGATTAATGAGCCAGTTTTTATCGAATGGGGTCATATGTTATTTATCACGGCAATGTGACCCACAATACCTATGGGGGAATTATATTATACTAATATTAAGTTCCCTTTATCTTTTTATTATTTTTAACTGGAGGATTTAATTCACTTATATTATCAATAGTAAGTCCCCACTGTAAAATAAACCAATTTGTTTCCTGAATAGCATCATGCTCCGATATCTTCAGAACAGTTGACATTCGATCTATGCAATATTTGATAAATTCTTGTTCCTTTATATGAGTTGTTTTATATTCCATATACCAAGATGGATTTCCCTTAACATCATTGTAAGATACACCATGATCTGTTAATTGGTAATTGATTAACTCAATATAAAGATCTCTTTGTTTTTCTCTCCTTGTCATAATATTGTATTATTAGATTAATATATTATAATGATATGATTCGGTATATCAAATTGCTATCGTTTAGCATGACATAATTATCATATGATATATCAGTATGTATTGAATCTTCGAAATAAGATGAAGCAATGAGAAAAGGACGACATGTATCATCCTTTTTCCCATTTATCATTCTATTGAGATTTTCAAGTTCTTCGATGCTTATATAGAAATGTATTCTCATATTATAATATTATCTTCTTGATGTTACTATCTCATCAATGATTCCATACTTCATTGCTTCTTCTGCGTTTAACCATAGATCTCTAGTAGCATCTTTCATAACCGTTTCAGGTTTCTTGCCACAGTATTCCCCTAGCAATTTGAATAACTCTTTATTTACTTTCTGCCATTCTGCCCAATCTATTTTAGCGTCCTGTATGTTACCACTAAATCCACCCGATGATTGGTGTAACATTGTAGTAGAGTGTCTCAGTGAACTCCTCTTACCCTTGGTCCCAGCTCCTAATAATACAGATCCCATGGATGCCGCCATCCCTGTATTCACCGTACGTATATCTGGTTTAATATATTCCATAACGTCTACCATCGATAATCCTGATTTAACAGAACCACCTGGTGAATCAACATGCATCGTAATATCAATGTCGTCTACTGAGTCGAGGAACATTAATTGTGCCTGTACTATCGTTGACATATTATCGTTGACTGGTCCAGCAACCCATAATAATCTGTCTGCCATTAATCTAGAAAACACATCCATTTGTGCAAGGTTCATGTCACGTTCTTCTAGGATGTATGGTGTCATTGAAGATTCTATTTGGTTTTTATAATAATGCATGTTCATTGAGCTAACGTTGTGATCGCTCTTTGCATATTTCTCAAATTCCTTTCCGTAATTCATATTTTTTTTATTAAGTTTTTAATTGTATTACACATTTCGTAGTCTTCTGATTCTATGAAGAATTCTAGACTTTTTTGTATTGTTTGTTCGAATGATTCGGGAGGTAATTCCGCTGTCATCACGTCTCCATGTATTGTGTAGATATAACATAATGTTGTTATATCAGATGTTCCGTTAATATATGAAGATATTAATGATACTACTCTACTGTGAAATTCAATATTGTTATGTATTGATGCAGCATCTTCTCCTTCTAAATAAAATTCTGGTATTTCTTCCATGTATTTAATCATCTTTCTTTATATTAAGATATTCACATAATATATTATTATAGTATTCTTGACCTTCGTCGGATCCCATATTAATACGTTCCATCATTTCTTTACCATGCTGTGTGATTATCATGTTTCCTTCTTCGATATTGAAGAGGGGTTTGTTTAATTCCATACTGTACTGATTTCCATTAAGATCTTCACTTGTAATTTTGTCGGATAGATCATAATGCCTTTCATAGAAATGGATGTTGTCAGCATAATGATGGTATGTACCTAATTCCAATTCCGGATAAGTTTCCAATAACCATAATCTCATATGTTGATGAACTACTGCAAAGAATGGAGCGTCAAACGTAAGTCCATAAAAAATGTCATTAGATCGCATCTGTACCTTCATATCTAGTTTATCTTCTCTGATTGAAAAGTTAAGATACATTGTACATACAAAATCCTTATTGCCTTCAAACTGATATTTTGGTTGATTCAAAAATGATATTGCTTGTCTAGTATTCTTATCCTTCTTGAGAGACTCTCGTGCCCATTCTAATTGCGTTCCAAATAATAGTGCTCCGTAATTTGAATTTATTTCGTTAGTTCCAGGATTTGTTATTCCTTTCCAGAATCCAGAAAACTTATTAATGTAATCGATATCAGTATCCTTGTTCATGTACCATACCATTTCACCTGCAAAATACTTCCAGTTGAATTTTCTACTATTGAAATTTGCAATTGGGCGAGTTGGATCTATTTGATATCCACTATACATTAGTTCAACAACTTCAAGGTCTCTTGGTTTAGAGACCTTTCCGTTTGTTTTTAAATCTGAAATAATGTTTTGAAAAACTACTGAAAAGTTATTCATATATTATGTTGTTATATTATTATGTTATTCAGGTATTATACTATCACTTGATGAAAAGTTTATCCTCACCCTTTTTATATGATATATTATATACCTTCTTACCTTTAGTCATTTTACCATTGATTATAGCATCAGCTAATAGATCTTCAACATATGTTTGAACTGCACGTTTAAGAGGTCTTGCACCGTATTGTGGATCGTATCCATTTTCTGCTAGAAAGTTCATTGCTGGTTTTGTAAGTTTAATTGTATATCCCTGAACATCTAATCTTTTAACTACCTTTGCAATTTCGATATCCGCTATCTTAATAACATCTTCTCTTTCAAGCGAATCGAATAATACGATCTCATCTAATCTATTTAGGAATTCAGGAGCAAACTTGTTTTTAAGTTCCTTTCTAATAACTGTTTCCATTTGCATTTTATGTGTTGCCTTCGTATTTGAATTATTAAATCCAATACCTGCTCCAAATTCTGCAACTCTCTTTGCTCCAACATTACTTGTCATTACAATAATTGTATTTGTAAAATCAACAGTTCGGCCAAGCGTATCAGTTAGCCTACCTTCATCAAGTACCTGTAATAATGTATTGAAGATATCTGGGTGGGCCTTTTCAACTTCATCAAATAGCACTACTGAATAAGGTTTACGTCTTACTTGTTCTGTTAATTGTCCACCTTCTTCATGACCAATATATCCAGGAGGAGAACCGATTAATCTAGTAACGTTGAACTTCTCTTGATATTCAGACATATCAATTCTGATTAATGCATCTTCGTTTCCAAAATAATATTCAGTAAGTGCCTTTACTGTTTCAGTTTTACCAACTCCAGTTGGTCCAATAAACATGAATGATCCAATTGGCTTTTTCTCTGAACTAACACCTGTTCTGCTTCTCTTAATTACTCTACATAATCCTTCAACAGCTGGATCTTGTCCAATAATCATAGACTTCAATTCTTTCTCCATCTCTACTATGATTCTGTTTTCATCGTCAGTCATTCTTGTAATTGGAATTCCAGTTGATTGTGATATTGTTTCGGCAATATCTTCGTATGTTACTTTTTTCTTATTAATACGTAATGAAGATTCCCATGTTTCAATTGCTAATTCAATCTCATCTCTCTTCTTGATTTCAGAATCTCTGAACTGAGAAGCTCCTTCGTAATCTTGACATTCTACTGCATGCAGTTTATCAGCCTTTAGCTCGTCTGCTTCGATTTCAAATTTCTTAATATCTTCTGGCATTTTAACTTCATGTAAATGAACCTTTGCTCCAGCTTCATCCATTACATCGATTGCTTTATCAGGTAATTCTCTTTGAGTAATGTATCTGTCGGATAGAACAACGCATGCTTCTAATGCTTCATCAGTATAAGATACTGCATGGTATTCTTCGTAATTTGATTTTATTCTATTTAAAATCTCGATAGTTTCGTCTTTACTAGGAGGATCTATAAAAACCTCTTGAAATCTTCGAGTTAATGCACCGTCAGTTTCAATATTTTCTCGATATTCATCAAGAGTTGTTGCGCCTATACATTGTACTTGACCTCTGGCTAATGCCGGTTTTAATATATTACTAGCATCCAATGCTCCACTCGTTCCACCTGCTCCGACAATTGTATGTATCTCATCTATGAACACTATGATATCTTTATTATCTTTAAGCTCATCCACCATATTCTTCATACGTTCTTCGAACTCACCACGATATTTAGTACCTGCAACAATGTTTGCCATATTAAGAGAGATGATTCTTTTATTAAGAAGAGTCATTGCTACTTTTTTATCTACGATCCTTTGTGCGATTGCTTCAACTAATGCTGTTTTTCCAACACCGGGATCTCCTAATATTATAGGATTGTTTTTCTTTCTTCTTGAAAGAATTTGACATATTCTGTATACTTCTTTTTCCCTACCAATAATTGGATCTAATTTTCCTAAGAGTGCCATCTTAGTTAAGTCATCTCCGAATTCATCTAAGATAGGTGTTTTGCTTTTTATTGACATGTATTAGTTAGTTTAATTTTATATTTATTATAAAGGTAATATACGTTTTGTTTCCTATATTCCTGTTATAAATTTCCCATAAAAAAACCACCTGATTCATAGGTGGTTTCTCAGTGTTAATATGTAAGATTAACTATGTTCTGATTTATATATCGTTGTATTATTATGACTTTAATCCGTGGACAGATCTTGATGTACATTCAGGACATAGTGCTGCAACCGCAGTGTCACCTACCTCAACCCAATTACCACATTTACCATTCTCAGGTGCATAGTCATTCCATTTACTTTCACTTGGATTTGAGTTCTGGCAAATCATAGATTTACCTAAGCTCCCATTACCTCTATCGTATTTTTTAGTCTTCCACATATTTATATTGTTTAGTGTATATTAATTTATATGAGAATTAGTGATTTTGTTTCTTTTATTTCTTATATTACTTTAGGTTAGATTTATCTGAGTATTGATAGTTCCTATAAGCGCAGGAAAATTTTATTTAGGCACTTCAAAAAACTCTATTTTTACACCAGAATAGGGGCCTAGGACCTAGAATATCCGTATCAATACCTAGTCAATATCATATCAATATCCAAGGGGTTGGAGGGTCCTCCCAAAAATATCATATGTGTATATTACTATAGAGGATTCCTTGCAACAACACCCATACTGCCGATTAATTTATAGGGATCCTTGCAACAACACCCATACTGCACATATTATATGATACTTAATTATGATTGGCACATATATAATGATTACTAATCTTTACTTTCTTTTTTGTTTATAAGAATATCAATAGAATACTATCTAATTAATCTTATACTGTAATTACTATAATATTTATATAGTCTATACAACAACTACTCGACCTTCATACTTTATTTATGTTTCACTTCAATTTGGATCCATTTTAAATAGAGTACTCAAATACATGTGAGACCTTAAAGTATATGAGAGACCATTGAAGTCTCAATGTCAAGGTGATACTGTCGATCTTGTCTTATCCTTGGAACCTAAAGACTTTAGTTATATAACGGTCCCGTAGTTTTGTTTCAGAATTAGTGAAACTTTTTTAAAATAATATCACAATTCCTCTGAATTGGTCTGTAGGCATGCAGGAATATCAGGTATTGTAGTCACTCTTATTACTTTAATTATTTAAATTAATATAAAGAACGTAGAACAGTGTCCTCTTTTCCCTGGGAATATTTGAGACCCATGGTACTTTGCGTTTGTATGGTTGAATGTGTAGGACGACCCTTACAGGGATATATCTAATGGATATATGAAAACACTATAAGTAACTCGGAATACTCTGATGAACATGGCAAGGGGTTGACATCTCACCTGGAACTAATGGTTGGCTTATTGCTATAGCTTTTTAGTAGCCATCTATTATTAATATTATATAATTGGCCTTTTTGCTTAAAGTCTAATAGGCGATTAAGCGGCTTTAAGTCTCTCAAGGTCCAAAGGTGTTTAAAGGTGTTTAAAGGTGTTTAAAGGTGTTTAAAGGTGTTTAAGGCTTATAAGTGTTCTAACATACTCTAATGGCTCTAACGACTCTAACGACTCTAACGTTGATGAGTCTATTAGCCCATTCCTTTCCAACTATGTTGTATATTTACCCCATGATGTCAGGAGGGTCCCCTAGTCGTCAAGGGGCTGTAGGTGTCGAGTGGGTCTGTGGTGTTGCCATGTTGCTCTAGACCTCTATGGGCCCAGGAGACTCTGTGGTCGATTGGGGAGGGTTGTCGTATTGTGTCTATGTTGTCTATAGGCCCTGGGGAGTATATAGGCGCCCTGGGAGTATATAGGCGACCTGGGGTTGCCCCTGGAGGCCCTGGGGAGTTGCCCTAGGAGGCCCTTGGGGGATGTCCCTAGGAGGCCCTTGGGGGATGTCCCTAGGAGGTACTTTATCGTCTGTTTGGTTTAGGTAATTTAGCTAATTTAAACTTTGGTGCCTTGGGGCTTATATAAGCAGTAGGCTTATAAGCAGGTCCTTGTGGATTTCCAAGTTTATTACCAGGTATTGACTCTATTCTTTTACCAGATGGTTCAGTACTAGTAGGAATATTAGGTAAATTAGCTGGATTAAATCCGCTATGTTTAGGACGTTCTGGTGTATTATCAGATTTAGGTTGTTGTTCTGCAGGAAATTGATCCTTTGGATAATCTGCATCTGGTTTTTCAGTAGTTCCTTGACCATTATCAGGGGGTGTCATCATCTCCTGTATTTTTGCATCTATTAATGATTCCATAAACCCCTTCTGTTTAGGTATTGGCTTTGCCTTTGATGGATCATTTTCATCTGGGAATTCAGGTGAAGCTGGTTTTTCATATGTTAGATCCTTTGGTACCGCATCATCCTTCTTATCCTTAGCTGTGGCATTAGTTGCTTTATCCTGTTGGGCCATAGTGTCTGAACCTGCAGTATCCATACTAGAATATGTTGCAGGTTTTTTAGTATTGGGATCTCCCGGACTTGGGTTAACCTTATTAGGTGCTTTACTAATATCTGTTTTATCCGCTGTACTATTCCTGGCTGCAGCTATTATATCTGCCATTTTAAATCCTGATCCGTTATATAACATTGCTATTATCTAATAATTGTTGTAGTTTCTGAATTTTCAAATGATTACTTGGTTCATTCAGCTTACATATTAGTATTTGTTCTAATATTTGTTCTGGTGTAAGGTTACTCGTGTTGATGTTAGTTTCCATAGTAAATTATTTTATATAGATTATATATTCGTTTGAGTGGGGATCATCAGGGATATCAGTCCCTTTAGTTATACACATCATATTGGAGTATACTTACTATATCTGTTATTGTAAATGTAATCATTTTATTTATATTATGAAAACTTATAGGGATTTAATTTAATTAAAGTTATTAACAATTCAATGTTCATAAGTATTTGAAAATAAGTGTCCATATATTTTTTTTATTCAAATAAAATGATTATATTTACATATAACAAATAATTAAAATATACACCATATGAAAGCAATAGAAAATAAAAAAGAATTAAAGAAAGCATCAGCATTATTAAACAGACAAATATTCGCATTACTTGGGGTAATTGAAGCTAGAGGTTTAGGCGGAGATTTACAAGTTATCGTTGATGAGAAAGATAGTATCCTACAGTATATTAATAAGAACAAATGTTGGAACTTCAATTTCAAACATGGTGGTTGGAATTCAGTACACGCTACTAATAAAGAAACTGCATATAAATTAGCTGTTGCCACTTATAATAAGAAAGGTAATGAATACACATACGGTGTTATTGAATCGGATGGAACTACGGGTAATAGAACTGGTTGGAATGATGACACTATTGTTCTTGAAGATTCTATGAGATTAGCGAATGCTGAAGATACTTCGAATTTACTTTCATTATTCTATTAAGGTACCCTTGTTTATAATGAATATAAATAAGCTTTTTAGTGAAAATAAGTGCTCTAAAGTTTTCTTGATTCAAATAAAATGATTATATTTATATATAATTAATAACTAAAACATATACACCATGAGAAATTCAGAAATCAATCAATTAGTAAAAGACATTCAATTAGAAGTTAACAACATTGCACAGGGTAAAGTTAACATAACAGTAGATACTACAGAACGTACTCCTATCCTATGTGGATCATATGATAATATAACAGGTCCCTCAACTAAAACTGAAAGTATTGATAGATATTTTGATGCTGATGTATTTTTACAATTCTTTAGACAACGAGCTAAATGGTTAAATGCTACAATGCAACAGAAACAAGATTTCACTGGTCATCCAGCTACATTCTAATCCCTGACGTATTACTGAAACTAAATCAATTAACTTTATATAATAACTAATAAGAAACATTATGGAAATCACTACATTATCATCAACATTAATAGATCAAAGAAAGAAAGAAACAGTAGCTGCACAGAATTTACGTAAGTCTGTACCTTTCAGAGATATCAATATTATAGATACAACATCTATTGAATATGGCGGTAACAGAATATCTATTACTCCTATGGCATTTAAGAATCTTTTATCTTTATTGGGAATGTCCCAAACATTTGCTAAACGATTCGAAGAATTATTTACTAAGGAAGCTAAAGCTACATTCATTAATACTATGAAAAACGCAATGGCATCTAACTCTGGTAATTTATCAAATGTCACTTTAGTTCTTAATCCCATAAGCAAAACAGTTATTGGAATTACTAAGAATGAAGAGTTCGGTATTTCAAACCAGCAATTTATGAATGTTGCTGAAAACATTATCGATAATAATTCAATGGACGTTTCAAATTGGTCAGTTGATCCTACTAATGGAATGATTACTATTAATGCATTTAATCCTAAAGCTAATTTTGAAGTTCACGGATTAAGTAACGAGGTGTTTACTGGAGGTGTAACATTCCAGAACTCACCAAGAAATGGTTTCCAAGTATTACCATACGTTAATCGTCAATGGTGTACTAACGGACTAACGACTCCATTAGCAGAAGAAGCATACACACTTAATTCTTTAGATAATTCATCAATGGAGAAATTCTTTGAAAACATGAACCATCTAAGAAAGAATAACTTTGCTCCATCAGGATTTGGGGATAAAGTTCGTATTGCTAATGAAACTCCAGCATCCTTACATGAATTATCATTGGCTCATTCTTTAATTGAACCTTATACTGCAGACCGTACTGAATCTTTTATTGCTAGAGATGAAAACTTAAATGCATACTATAAAAAAGGATTTGACCAACTAAATACAAACCAATTAAAATCTGCTAAATCTAATACATCTATATGGGATATTACTAATGCTGTAAATTATATTGCATCGAATGGTAATACTATTATGGATATGAATTTACCAGAACACAAGGCTACAGAGTTAATGACTCGAGCTGGTGAAATCTTTGGTAAAAAACAATATGATCACGAGAACCAAATGCCAAACCCATTTGCTAGCCAATCTTTAATTAGAACTGGATCATTATTGAATTAATACTATGGGT
>Ga0308004_10001175_pt1 | contig 11599 bp, 10 predicted proteins | sample Neamet38_FD_203156 | JGI IMG/M metagenome (GOLD analysis project Ga0308004, IMG submission 203156) | Marine microbial communities from water near the shore, Antarctic Ocean - #38 | ecosystem: Environmental > Aquatic > Marine > Unclassified | place: Southern Ocean | collected 2014-06-06 | reverse complement strand
AAATCCACACAGGAACCCAAAAAATACAGAATTCTAACCTTATTATTTCAACAAATAATAATAATTGGATTTTTTTTATTTGTATTGATGACTTCAAATCCATTTAATTATTTATTTCCAATTCCTAACGAAGGCCTGGGTCTTAATCCAATTTTGCAAGACCCTGCTTTGGCAATCCATCCTCCCATTTTATATTTAGGTTATGTTGGTTCGTCGATAATATTTTCTTCATCACTCGCAGCTGTTACTCAAAATTATATTTCCAAAGAGTGGGCCCAACATATAAAAAAGTGGGTTTTAGTTTCTTGGATTTTTTTAAGTATTGGGATAATGCTTGGATCAATTTGGGCATATTATGAATTGGGATGGGGTGGATTCTGGTTTTGGGATCCTGTCGAAAATGTTTCTTTAATGCCTTGGCTAACATTAACAGCGTTATTACATTGTATTTTGGTGTTAGAAAGAAGAGTAGCTTTGACGTCTTGGGTCGTCATACTATCTATTACAACATTCACTCTTAGTATGTGTGGAACTTTTTTGGTTAGATCTGGATTATTAAACTCAGTACATACTTTTGCAAATGATCCAGCAAGAGGAATTTTTATATTAACTTTTCTATTTGTTTTAATTTTTTTATCTTTGGGAATATTTTTTTTATTTCATAAAGAGAATAATAAAAATTCAAATAGCTTTTTCTGGTTAAGTAAGGAGACTTCAGTTTTAATTAATAATTGGTTTATGATGTATTTTTTATCTGTTGTATTAATTGGTACAATCTATCCAATATTTTTAGATGTAATATCTGGAGAAAAAATTTCTGTAGGTCCTCCTTTTTATCATAAATTAATTGCACCTTTTTTAGTACTATTTTTAATATTTATGGCTCTTAGTCCAAAGTTAAAATGGATCAAATCAAAAATTGAAAATAAGAATGCACTATTGATGATATTTTTAATTTCAGTAGGTTTAACATTTATTATAATAAAAAATTTAACTACAGATTTACTTTTCTATACTATTTTAATTTCGAGTGCTTTTTTTTTATTTTTTACCACCATAAAAGAATTAATTTTTATAAAATTTAATAACATTTCTCAAACAATTGCACATTTTGGTTTTAGTTTGTTAATACTCAGCATTCTATTTAATGGTATTTTGTCATCAGAAACCATAACCAATATAAAAGTTGGAGAAAAATATAATTACAAAAATGGTGAAATTTTTTTTGAAAAAATAGAAGAAAGAAAAGAAAGTAATTTTAATTCTATTGTTGGTTATTTTAAGATAACGGATACAAATGGTAAAGTTGTTCAGTTAAAGCCAGAGCTTAGAGTTTATAATCAACCTGCAATTATCACTAGTGAGGCAGATATAAAAACAACACTATTAAAAGATAATTTTTTAGTAATGAATCTAGTAAAAGGTAATAAATATTTTAATATCAGATATCAAGTAAAACCATTTATGCTCTGGATATGGATTTCAGTTTTATTATTAAGTCTTGGTGGACTAACAAGTTTGTTCAAAAAAAAATATGAAAAATAAATTTACTATATTAATTGTATTTATATTTTTAAGTTTTTGTTTTGCTATTTTTTATAAAGGATTGAATAGTTCAAATACCTATACTCCTAAAACTCATGATAAAAAAAATATACCCATCTTTAGAGCTAAGGATTTTAATTCTAATATTAATATTGATTCAAAAAAAATATTTGAAGAAAATATTTTTTATGTTGTGAATATTTGGGCATCATGGTGCGTTCCATGCAGAAAAGAACATCCTTTATTAATGGAATTAAGTAAAAACAAATCAGTTAAATTAATTGGATTAAATTATAGAGATAATTCAATCAACGCAAAAAATTTTATTAATGAATTTGGAAATCCCTATGCGCAAATTTTGATTGATAACGATGGAATGCTAGCAGTTGAATTTGGAGCCTATGGTGTTCCAGAAACTTTTCTTATTGATAAAGACAAAAAGATTATTCAGAAATTTGTAGGACCGATCAGTCAGCAAATAGTAAAAGAGATTGAATTAATTATAAAATGAAAACTTTGAAAATATTTTTAATTGTATTTTTATTTATAGGTGTAGCTCAATTAAAATCTAATGAAAAAAATGATATATTAAAAAATAAAATATTGAAAAATATTCGTTGTTTAATTTGTCAAGGACAATCAGTTCATGACTCAGAGTCAGATTTTGCCTCAAGCATAAAATTGATAGTAGAAAAAAAAATTAATACTGGCTCTTCAGAGAAACAGATTTATGATTTTTTAAGAGAAAAGTATGGTGATTGGATAATCTATGATCCTAAATTGAACAAAAACACCTATGTTTTGTGGTTATTACCCTTATTGTTATTTTTATCAGGTGGTGCGATAATGTATAAAAAAATATCAATAAAAAATAATGAATAATAATTTTTATAGTAAAACATTTTTAATACTAATTTTAGTGTCATTTTCTTTAGTTGTAAATGCTGAAAATATTAAAAATCTTAGTGAACATGAATATAATTTTTATACAGGAAATTTTGATTTTAGCGATGACAAGCAAAAAGCTGTATTAGTTGGATTCCAACATCAAAACGAAAATTTAAAAAGAAAAACTTTTTTAGGAAATGCATCACCCATAACAGGTGGTTTTATAACTGAAAATTCGGCAGCATATGTCTATACTGGAGTGGAGTGGAATTATGCCCTAGGTGACAAACTAAAATTTACTCCAAGCTTTGCCCCTGGAATTTATCATGAGGGCGAAGGAAAAGATTTGGGTCATGCTTTAGAATTTAAAACCGAAGTACAAGCATCTTACTCTATTTCAGAGAGTGCAAGTCTCGGAATGTCATATAATCATATATCAAATGCAAGTTTAGGAGATAAAAATCCTGGTGCTAATAGTTATACGATTAATCTTCTTAAAAATTTTTAATTTAAGATCATGAATCTGAAGGATTGTTATAATTTTGATGATTTTAGAAAATTAGCAAAAAAAAAATTACCTTCTCCTATTTTTCATTACATTGATGGTGGTGCTGATGATGAAAAAACTTTGAAAAGAAATACTGAATCTTTTAATGATTGTGATTTAATACCTAATGTGCTCACTAGTGTAGGAAAACCAGATCTCTCAACAACTATTTTTGGAAAAAAAATTGATATGCCAGTTTTTCTTTCACCAACAGCCATGCAAAGACTTTATCATTATGACGGCGATAAGGCTTCAGCAAGAGCTGCAGAAAAGTTTGGTACTTTTTATAGCATGTCTACTATGGCAAATAATACTATTGAAGAAATAGCAGATATATCAAGTGGTCCAAAACTATTTCAATTATATGTGCACAAAGACCAATCCATCACTGATGATTTAATCGACCGATGTAGAGTTTCAGGTTATGATGGAATGTGTTTAACAGTTGATACATTAGTGGCTGGTAACAGGGAAAGAGATCACAGAACTGGCTTTACAACTCCACCAAAGCTTACTCTTCAAAGTCTATTAAGTTTTGCTATAAGACCTGAATGGGTGTTTAATTATTTTACACATAAAAAATTTGAGTTAGCGAATGTTTCAAAAAAAACTGACAAAGGTACGAATATTTCAAAGTCAGTGATTCAATACATTAATGAACAATATGATCCTGCCATGAATTGGAAAGATGCAGAATATTGTGTGAAAAAATGGAATGGCCCATTTGCTCTTAAAGGAGTTATGTCAGTTGAAGATGCAAAAAGAGCGATAGATATTGGCTGTACAGCAATCATGATTTCAAATCATGGAGGTAGACAATTAGATGGTTCAAGATCACCATTTGATCAAGTTAAAGCTATTTCAGATGCAGTAGGGGGTAAAATAGAAATTATTTTAGATGGTGGGATAAAACGTGGAACCCATGTTTTAAAAGCTTTAGCTGCTGGTGCAACAGCATGCAGTTTTGGTAAAATGTTTTTATTTGCATTAAGCGCTGGAGGTCAACCAGGTGTAGAACGTTTGTTACAAAATATTCATGATGAAATTAATAGAAACATGGTGTTAATGGGTTGTAAAAATTTAAAAGAATTAAATGAGTCAAAATTAATTTATAGAAAATAATTTTTATTTATTAAAATTATATATAAAAAAAATAAATTAAATATAAGAAATATTAATATAAAAATAAATTATGAAATTAGCAAAAAATTTAGAAAGATTAGGAACAGAATCTGCATTTACTGTTTTAGCTGAAGCTAAAAAATTAGAAGCGCAAGGGAAGCCGATGATTCATTTAGGCCTCGGGCAGCCAGATTTTAAGACACCACAACATATAGTTGATGCAGGAAAAAAAGCATTAGATGATGGCCACCATGGATATGTTATGTCAAATGGAATTTTAGAATGCAGACAAGCTGTCACTAGAAAAATTAAAAAACTTTATAATAAAGACATTGATCCTGAAAGAGTATTGATAATGCCAGGTGGAAAACCAACAATGTATTATGCGATACAATGTTTTGGTGAACCAGGTGCAGAAATTATACACCCAACACCTGCATTTCCAATTTATGAATCCATGATAAATTATACAGGAACAACAGCTGTTCCTTATGATTTAACAGAAGATAAAAATTTAAAATTTGATCCAGAAAAAATTTTATCTTTAATTACAGAAAAAACTAGATTGTTAATATTAATTAACCCTAACAACCCAACAGGAAGCTTTGTTGAAAAATCTGCAATTGATGTTTTGGCAGAGGGATTAAAAAAACATCCACACGTAGCAATTCTTAGTGATGAAATTTATAGTAGGCAAATTTATGATGGAAAAGAAATGCCGACATTTTTTAATTATCCTGATCTTCAAGACAGATTAATTGTTTTAGATGGTTGGAGCAAAGCTTATGCAATGACTGGGTGGAGAATGGGATGGAGTGTGTGGCCAGAAGAGTTAATACCACATGTAAATAGATTAATTATTAATAGCGTGTCATGTGTAAATGCACCCTCGCAGTTTGCAGGAATTGCAGCCTTAGATGGACCGGATGACGCAATCCATGAAATGATGGTGAAATTTGATCAAAGAAGAAAATTGATTCATGAAGGTTTAAACAATTTACCAGGTGTGGAATGTAGTTTACCAGGAGGAGCTTTTTATGCTTTCCCAAAAGTTATAGGTACTGGGATGAATGGTGTAGAGTTTTCTAAAAAATGTATGCATGAAGCAGGGGTTGCAATAGTACCAGGCACAGCTTTTGGTAAAACTTGCCAAGATTACGTAAGATTCAGCTTTGCAGCATCACAAGATAACATATCTAACGCATTGGAAAATATAAAAAAAATGCTAAGTTAAGACTAATGAGTGAATTAGTTCTTCCAAAGATTAATAAAGAAACGATTTCTAAAAAAGAATATATTTTTAAAAATCTAGCAAAAATTATAAATCCAGAAAATGTTTTAAGCCATATTGATGAAATAAAGCCGTATGAAACTGATGCATTAGCAGCTTACAAGCAAACTCCCTTAGTGGTAGTAATGCCAGAAAATACTCATGAAGTGAGTAAAATTTTAAAGTTTTGTCATGAAGAAAATATAAAAGTTGTTCCAAGAGGAGCGGGAACTGGTCTTTCAGGAGGAGCTTTACCCTTGCAAGACGCTATCCTATTAAGCCTGGGAAAGTTTAATAAAATTTTAGAAATTGATTTTGAAAACAAATGCGTAGTTACACAACCAGGCGTTACTAATCTAGGACTTACACATGCAGTCCAACATAAAGGTTTTTATTATGCTCCAGACCCATCAAGTCAACTTGCTTGTTCAATAGGTGGTAATGTTGCTGAAAATTCAGGTGGGGTTCACTCTTTAAAATATGGAACAACCACTAATAACATCTTAGGTGTTGAGATAGTTATGATGGATGGAACTATTTGTAGGATTGGTGGAAAAACTCTTGATCAAGAAGGGTATGATTTAATGGGATTGATTTGTGGTTCTGAAGGACTACTTGGTGTGATTACAGAAGTTACTGCAAAAATTTTAAAAAAACCTCAAGTTGTTAAAGCAGCATTAATAGGATTTCCAACTATTGAAGAAGGTGGAAATGCAGCAACAGAAATTATTTCAAATGGAATTGTACCAGCTGGTATGGAAATAATGGATAAAGCCTTGATTGAAGCAACAGATAATTTTAGTAAAGCAGGCTATCCAAGAGACGCAGAACTTTTGTTGATAGTTGAACTTGATGGAACAGAATCAGAGGTAGATGAGTTACTAAAAGAAGTTAGTGCTATTTGTAAAAAAAATAATTGTTCAAGTTTAAAACTAAGTAGTAGTGAAAAAGAAAGACTATCTTTTTGGGCAGGAAGAAAAGCTGCATTTCCTGCATGTGGTGCAATGGCTCCAGATTATTATTGTATGGATGGCTCTATACCAAGAGGAAAATTAGCTGAAGCTTTATTAGAAATAAAAAAATTATCTAAAAAATATAATTTACCTGTAGCTAATTGTTTTCATGCTGGTGATGGAAATTTACATCCTCTAATAATGTATGATGGAGGAGATAAAGAACAATTAAGAAAAACAGAAGAATTTGGATCTGAAATTTTAAAGACATGCGTGAGACTGGGTGGTGTTATAACTGGCGAACATGGTGTGGGAGTTGAAAAAAGAGAGTTGATGTGTGAAATGTTTAATAACAATGACATTCAACAACAATTGGATATTAAATTAGCTTTAGATGAAAAAAATTTATTAAACCCAGGAAAAGTTTATCCAATACTTAGAAAATGTGCAGAAGAAGGGAGGGTTCATGTCCATAGAGGTGAAGAAAAATTCCCAGATCTTCCAAGATTCTAACAAAACTTATTATCCAGAAGATGAAATCGAAGTTTCAAATATAGTTAAAGAGTTATATGAAAAAAATTTACCAACAGAATTAATTGGAACAGGCTCCAAGAGTTTTATTGGCAACAAAATTCAGTCGGCAAATAAATTGTCATTGTCTAAATTATCAGGAATAGTAGAATATCTACCAGAAGAGCTTTACATTAAGGTCAAAGCCAATACACCTTTAGAAGTTATTGAGAAAGAATTAGAAAAAAATAATCAAGAATTAGCATTTGAACCTATTGATTTTGGATTTATTGAAAATGGTAAATCTAATACTGGCACAATAGGAGGGTACTTGTCATGCAATTTTGCTGGATCGAGAAGATTTAAGGTTGGAAGTGCTAGAGACCACATTTTGGGTTTTAGAGGTGTTAATGGTAAGGGAGAAATAATTAAATCAGGTGGCACAGTCGTTAAAAATGTTACTGGCTATGATCTATCAAAACTTGTCACAGGTTCTTTTGGAACTCTAGTAGCATTAACTGAAATAGTTTTAAAAGTTTTACCAAAAAAAAAAATATCTAATAAAATAACTATCCACACAGAAGATAAAAAGCTAGTTAATGAATTATTTGAAAAAATTTCAAGCTCTAGTAGTGAAATTTCAGGAGCAGTTTATGTTCCAGAAGAGCCAAAAGATGAAAGCTATAAACACAATAAAGAGATGATTTTTAAATTCAATGATCTTAAGTTTAATGGTTCATTTTTAGCTCTAAGAATAGAGGGTGACAAAACATCGATTGAGGAAAGAATTAAATTATTAACAAATGAACTAGAATTAGATAAATTAATTACTTCAGTATTAGATGTACACCAATCAGTACCATTTTGGAAAAAAATAAATAACCTTGAACTTTTTTCGGAAACAAAAAATAATTTACTAAGAGCCGTTATACCACCTTCTAAAGGAAATGAATTAATGCAAAAACTAGGAAATAAATATAAATATTATATCGATTGGTGTGGATCTTTATATTGGGTTGAAGTTCAGTCAAAAAATAATATGAAAATTACAGAAATTAAAAAATTAATTAAAGAACTTGGTGGATATTTAACAATTATCAAAAAATCTCCTAATTATGATTATGAAGAAACTATCTTCACTGTAGATAGTACAAGGTTATTAATATCAGAAAAAATTAAGAAAAGTTTTGATCCTAAAAGAGTTTTTAATCCAGGCAGGATGTATAGAGGTATTTAATGCAAACAAACTTTACTGAAAAACAATTAGAAAATAAAGATAATAAATCTACAGAAAAAATATTTAAAAAATGTGTCCATTGTGGAATGTGTAATGCAACATGCCCAACTTACCAATTATTAGGAGATGAATTAGATGGGCCCAGAGGTAGAATTTATTTAATACAAGACATGCTAGAGAATGAAAAAAAACCAACAGCAAAAGTAGTAAAACATATTGATAGATGTTTATCGTGCTATAGCTGCATGACCACTTGTCCTGCTGGTGTTAATTATATGCACGTTATAGATCATGGCAAAAAGTATATTGAAAAAAATTTTGAGAGACCCTTCTTTGATAGGACTATTAGAAGTTTTTTATCTGTTGTTCTTCCAAACGTTAGATACTTTAAAATAGCAAGTTTATTGGTTAAATTAGCTAAGCCTTTTCAATTTTTAATGCCATTAAAAATAAAAGATATGATGAGTTTAATGCCAACAAATTTTCCAAAAAAAACTTTAAAAGAAAAAGAATTTTATCCAATTGTTAGTCACAAGAAGATTGCTAGAGTTGCTCTTTTAACTGGATGCGTTCAAAAAGAAATTTCACCACAAATAAACGAGTCAACCATTAGACTTCTGAATAGACACGGAGTTGAAGTGGTGGTGCCAAAAAAAATAAGATGTTGCGGATCTTTAAATCATCATTTGGGCAAAGAAAATGATGCTCATGAAGATTTTAGGAATAATATTAATACCTGGTATGAAGAGCATCAAAAAGGCAATTTAGATGCAATTTTGTCAAATACATCTGGCTGTGGCACTACAATTAAAGATTATAAATTTATCTTTAAAAATGATCAAGAAATGAAAAAAAAAGCTAAAATTATATCCGATCTTACAAAAGATATTTCAGAATATTTAAGTGAAAGTTTAAAATTAAATTTTAAAACAAAAAATAAAAAATATAGAATTGCTTATCACTCAGCTTGTTCTATGCAACATGGACAAAAAGTACACGATCAACCTATGTCATTATTAAACAAAACAGATAATGAAATCATGGAAATCCCAGAAGGTCATATTTGTTGTGGATCAGCTGGTACTTACAATATTTTGCAAACTGAAATTGCAAAAGAATTGTTAAAGAAAAAAGCAAATAATATTGAGAGTTTAAAGCCAGATTTTATTTTAACAGGAAATATAGGATGTATTACCCAAATATCCAATGGAACAAAAATACCAATTTTACATACTATTGAAATACTAGATTGGTATACTGGAGGACCGAAACCCAAAATATTACAAAATAATTAACTATGAAAAAAATTATCATCACAAGAAAACTTTTAAAAGAATCTGAAGAAAAAGCTTCAAAAATTTTTTATGCAAAATTTAATAATAATGATGAATTATATTCTCAATCAAAACTTATTGAATTGAGTGAAGGATATGATGCAATTTTAACATCTTTAACAGATAAGATGGATGAAGAAATAATTAAGAAACTACCTAGCAGTGTTAAAGTCATTTCAAATTTTGCAGTAGGTTTTGGAAATATAGATTTAGAAGCAGCAAAAAAGAAAGGAATTATTGTAACTAATACGCCTGAAGTTTTATCGGATGCCACAGCAGAAATTGGAATTTTACTAATACTGGGTGCTTGTAGAAGGGCCGCAGAAGGAATTCAAAGTGCAAGAGAAAGTAATTGGAAATGGTCTGCTGATTATCTTATAGGAAAACAATTAACGGGAACAAGACTAGGAATTTTAGGAATGGGTAGAATAGGACAAAAAATTGCTAAGATTGCAAAAGCTTTAGGAATGATTATTCATTACCACAACAGATCTAAACTAAGTCAAGAAAAAGAAAATGGAGCCATATATCATGATAGTTTGAAAGATCTTTTTTCAGTTTCTGATGTACTATCAATTTGTTGTCCAGCAACAAAAGAGACAGAAAATTTAATTAATAAAAAAACTTTAGAATATTTTCCATCAGGAGCGGTTATTACAAATGTTGCAAGAGGAGATATTGTTGATGATGAAGCTTTAATAGATGCATTAAATAGAAAAAAAATATATGCAGCAGGATTAGATGTATACAAAGGTGAACCTAATTTAAACCCTGGGTACTTAAAGATAAAAAATACTTTTATTTTACCCCATCTGGGAAGTTCCACCAAACACACAAGAACTGCAATGGCTAACTTAGCAATAGATAATATTGATAATTTTTTTAAAACTGGAAGCTGCAAAAACAGAGTAAATTGAGTGTATTACGTAGTAAATAATCACGTATAAAAATAGATATTTAGATATATAATAGATCTTATAGATTTTATATGTAATAATTTTTTTATGAGATTAAATAATGATTGAAGAAATTAAACTTCGAATATCATCAAATGAAGAAAGCTTAATTAGGCAAAAAAGAATAGTTAAGAAATTAAATTTAGAAAAACTCCCTTTTAAGATATCATCAGATGGCTTTTGTGACATGTATATAAATATGCTTACTGATATGAGTAAAGCTTTTCATTATCAAAATGACAGACCTGGAATGAGGTGGTGTTTATCAACAATTAAAAAATTTAAAATTTTTATATTAATATTTGAAGCCAACGAACTTGGAAATGAAATCTATAAAGAAAATATATCTAACAAATTACCAGAATATTCTTATAAAACAATTGCACAAATAGTTGATGAAGGATTATTAAAAGGACACTTTATAAAACTTTCGCCACGTACTATAAAAAAAACGAAAGATTTAAAAATTAGAAATATTAGACCTTCAGAAGATCTTACTGTTGAATTTATAAATTGGAATATAGATATAATATCTTCAATATCTAAATTTTTAAAAAAATATTAATAGGTAATTCTTAAAAATTACGAGGCCAGTTAAATACGCTGACCTAATAATTTAAGGGTCTTAAATATTAATAATAAATAAAATTTCTATAACTAGTGTGAATAAAATAAACAGAAATTATTAGGGTAAAAAAAGATTGTAAAATAAATAAGAATAATGAGAAGTTTTTCTTTTAATGCCACTTGAGATTGTAATTTATAACTATCTGCAACACTTTCTCTATAGACACTAGCCTTATTTTATAATTATATCGTTTTAGTTAATTAACAAACAGAGGAGAAATTAATGATTAAAGAAAAAAAATCATTGAAGGGAACAAAAACACCTTCAAGACGTAAGTTTTTCAAAGTAGCAGCAGCAACAGGTGCAGCAGCAGCAACAGCTGTGGCAATGCCCAATGTTGCTTTTGGTGCTCCATTAACTTTAAAGATGCAAGCAGCTTGGCCTTCAGGTGCAAACATTTTTTTTGAAATGGCACAAGACTATTGCAACATGGTTGAAGCAATGTCTGGTGGAACTTTAAAAATCGATCTTCAGCCAGTTGGCGCTGTTGTAAAAACAGGAGAAATTGGACAAGCAGTAAGTTCTGGCGTAGTAGATATGGGTCACTGGGTGACAGCATATTGGTACGGTAAAAATACTGCAGCTTCACTTTTCGGTACTGGCCCTTCA
>Ga0308004_10001173_pt1 | contig 11601 bp, 13 predicted proteins | sample Neamet38_FD_203156 | JGI IMG/M metagenome (GOLD analysis project Ga0308004, IMG submission 203156) | Marine microbial communities from water near the shore, Antarctic Ocean - #38 | ecosystem: Environmental > Aquatic > Marine > Unclassified | place: Southern Ocean | collected 2014-06-06 | reverse complement strand
AGAATATAGGTCAAAAATTAATACCCCCGTAATTCTCTTAACTGCAAAGGGTCAGACAGAAGATAGAGTTAATGGGTTAGAAATTGGTGCTGATGATTATTTGCCAAAACCCTTTGAACCTAAAGAGTTAACATTAAGAATAAATAATATTTTAAATAAAACAAAAAAGAATGAACAAAAAAGAATTATAGAGTTTGATAATGTTAAGATTGATCTTAATAAACTTTTGATTATTAAAAATAAAAATGAATTTAAAATAAATAATACTGAAAAAATTATTCTAGAAAAAATGATTAATAATCCTGGTAAAACATTTTCAAGAGAAAATATTGGAAAACTGATTCATCTAGATAAAGAAAGATCTGTAGATGTTATAATTACTAGATTAAGAAAGAAAATTGAAGCTGATCCAAAAAATCCAAAATATTTACAAACATTAAGAGGTGTGGGCTATGTCTTATGGATTGAGTAAATTAATTAAAAACTTATTACCTAAGAGGCTTTTTTATAGAGCTTTGTTAATTGTAGCAGTGCCTATTTTTATATTACAACTGATTATAACAATTGTTTTTTTTGATAGTCTGTGGATTAAAACAAACAAAGGTATGACGCGCGCTTTGGTTGGTGAGATGAAAACTTTCATTACAGCTTACGTCAATGGTAAATATAATAATAACGATTTATCTGGTCTTTTTTCAATTTATTTAGATCTTAATGTTGAATATATGGATAATAAATTATTTGAAAAACCACTGAACGAAAGATGGTTTAGTCCAATTGACAGAACCTTAAGAAGAGAATTAAAATCAAATATTGGTGTTGGAAAATACTGGTTTGATACTACGACTTATAAAGAACTCATTCATATAAATATTAAACATAATGATGGTTACTTTGAATTTTTTATTCCTAAAGATAGAGTAACAAGCACTTCTGCAAGAATGTTTGCACTGTGGATTACTCTACCCGCTTTATTGATGATATCTATAGCCATAATATTCCTAAAAAATCAAACACGACCAATTGTCAACCTTGCTAAAGCTGCTGAAAGATTTGGTAGAGGTGAGAATATTGACGAATATAGGCCTTCTGGTGCATTAGAAATAAGAAAAGCAGGTTTAGAGTTTGATAAGATGAGAAAAAGAATAATTAGACACCTCAATCAAAGAAATGAAATGTTATCAGGGATAAGTCATGATCTAAGAACACCGTTAACAAGGTTGAAACTTCAATTATCTTTTATCAAAGATAAAGAGTTATCCAAAAAAATGTCTTTAGACATTAACGAAATGGAAAAAATGCTTAATGAGTATTTACAATTTACAAGCTCAACTTATTTAGAAAAAGATGAAACTTTTAATATTTCTGAATTAATAGAAAAAATAATTAATAAATACGACAATACCAACATTTCTAAAGAACTAATTCCTAGAGTTTATATGAATGGTAGAAAAAATTTAATTCAAAGATCTTTGAACAACGTAATTGATAACTCTATTAAATATGCTAAAAAAATAAATTTAGGACTATCTAAAAAAAATAATTCCTTAATAATCACTATTGATGATGATGGTCTAGGCATCCCTGAAAATGAACACCAAAATGTCTTCAAACCTTTTTATAAAGTGGATAAAGGTAGGGGTGACTCAAGATCGAGCGTTGGTCTTGGGTTGTCTATTACATCAGATATTATAAAATCGCACGGTGGTAATATTTTATTAGAAAAATCTCCTCAAAATGGACTGAGGGTTAAGATTTTTTTACCTTTGTAGTTTTTTTTTTTGGATTGTTTATTTCTAATTTTTCTATTTTTTTTTCAAGTTTTTCAACTCTTTTAATTAAAATATCAGTTTCCTCTTTACTCGTTAACTTCATTTTAAAAATTATCTCATCTCTTTTTGATCGTAAAACATTTAAAATTTCAGAACTTAAATCATTATAAGAAATTAGACCTTGCTCAAATAACTTTGCTAATTTATCGATTACAAATTTTGATTTTGTCATATATTCATTTATAAAATTAATATACTTTATACTCAGTTTTTTAAAAATGTTTATTAATAATTTTGACCCAGTTGCTTTTCAAATTTTTTCATTAGAAATTAGATGGTATTCACTGGCGTATATTATTGGAATTACAATAGGATGGATATATTGTAAAAAAAAATTAATTAAAGATCAGCATATATTAAGTTTATTTGATGACTTTATCACATATTTGATTATAGGGGTAATTTTAGGTGGCAGACTTGGATATGCGTTATTTTATAATTTAAAATATTACATAGAAAATCCAATTGAAATTCTAATGGTTTGGAATGGTGGAATGTCTTTTCATGGTGGCTTAATTGGAGTTATTGTTGCTTCTAAATTATTTTCAAGCAAACACAAAATTAATCAGTTTATATTTTTAGATTTGGTGGCTTTATCAGCTCCTATTGGAATTTTCTTTGGAAGGGTTGCAAATTTTATAAATTCAGAGCTTTACGGAAGATCTACTGACCTACCGTGGTCTGTACAATTTTTATTAATTGACAATGTCAAAAGGCATCCTTCACAATTATATGAGGCTTTTTTTGAGGGGGTTATTTTGTTCCTTATACTTCAATATTTCCTTAAGAAAGATTATTTACAGAATTCAGGACAAATATCAGGTTTATTTTTAATTTTTTACTCACTATTTAGATTTTTAGCAGAGTTTTTTAGATCACCCGACCCGCAAATCGGTTATCTGATTCTAAACTTAACACTAGGTCAATTAATAAGTATTATTTTTTTAATGATCGGAATGTTTATATTTTATTTAAAAAAAAATGAAAATTAAAAAAAATGATTTAGTTACATTAGATAAATTTATAGAAGATTCTCTATATAATCCAGATTCTGGTTATTACATGAAAAAAGACCCTTTTGGTAAGAGAGGTGACTTTATAACAGCACCCAACATTTCAATATTATTTTCTGAAATGATTGCTATTTGGATAATTTCGTTTTGGGAAAAACTTAATTGCCCTAAACAGTTTAATTTAATTGAGTTGGGGGCTGGTAATGGTGAAATGATGAAGGTATTAGTTAATGTGTTTGATAAGTTTCCTAAATTTCACACCTCTTGTAATATTAATATTTTAGAAAAAAGTGAATTGCTGAGGAAGATACAAAAAACTAATATTAAAAACGCAAACGTTATATGGTTAAATAATTTAAATGAACTAAATAACTTACCATGTATTTTTATTGCAAATGAGTTCTTTGATGCTTTGCCAATTAAACAGTTTTTAAAAAAGAATAATAAGTGGCATGAAAGACATGTTAGGTTTTGTAATAAAAAAAAATTAGAATATGTGGATATTTTATTTGATATGAAAAAATTCGAAAAAGAGATTAAATTCAAAATTTCTTATAAACAAAATTTTATAGAATACTCACCTCTTGCCACAGAATATTTAAAGATTATTACCAATAAATTTAAACGTAATAATGGTGGAATTTTAATAATAGATTATGCTTATTTTAATAAAGAAATGAAAAATACACTTCAGGCGGTTGCCAAACATAAATATTGTGATGTTCTAGAAGGTTTTGGAAATTCAGATATAACATACAATTTAAGCCTTAAACTAATTGATAAAATGGTTAAAAAATTGGGCTTGTTTACTTCTATGACTACCACTCAAAAAGATTTTTTAACTAAGCTTGGTATATTAGAAAGGGCAGAAATATTCTCTAAAAATATGCCATTTAGTAAAAAAGCAGATATTTATTTTAGAATTAAGAGATTAATTGACGATAGTCAGATGGGACATTTATTTAAAGTCTTGTTTATAGCTAACTATAAAAATAAATTCAAATTAGGATTTTAAACTGATTAAATCAAAGAAACTATCCAAATTTAAAAACATAGAGCATGCTTTTTTTAATAAGTTGGGAGGAAAGTCTTCTGGTATATTTAAAAGTTTGAATTGTGGGCCAGGTTCATCTGATAATAAAAACAATATTTTAAAAAATCTAAATATTGTAAGAAAAAAAATTAACATTAAGTCAAAAAAAATATTTTTATTAAATCAGATACATGGTAATAAATTTTTTTTTATTGATAAAAATTTAAAACTGAAGAATAACAAATTTGATGGTGATGCATTAATCACAAATAAAAGAAATATACCAATAGCTGTTTTAACGGCCGATTGCGCTCCAGTATTAATATACGATAAAAATAAGAAAATGGTAGCCGCTATCCATGCTGGCTGGAAGGGGGCCTATAAGGATATTATAAAGAAAGTTACTAAATTTATGATTAAAAAGGGCTGCTCTCCTAATGATATTACGGCAGTCATAGGTCCATGCATTTCTGTAAATAGTTACCAGGTAAAACAAGATTTTATAAAAAGATTTATTAAGAAAAATGACAAAAATAAAAAATTCTTTAAAAAAAAAGGAAATAAAAATTATTTTAATTTAAGTAAATATATTTATTTTCAATTAAGGGCCTTAAATATAAAGAAAATTGATGTTATCAATAAAGATACATTTTTTGCTAAAAACAATTTTTTCAGTGCAAGAAGATCTATTAGTCACAATGAGAATGATTATGGTAGAAATATTTCAGTAATTATGATTAATTAATATTATCTCATGAAATTATTAACTGGAAATAGTAATAAACTCTTAAGTAGAAATATTGCAAAATATTTAAAGACTAAACTAATAAATTCTAGTATTAAAAAATTTTCTGATGGAGAAATCTATATAGAGATCAATGAAAATATTAGAGGTAATAGTATCTTTATAATTCAATCCATCTCTTCACCAGCAAATGATAATTTGATGGAATTGCTTCTTTGTATTGACGCCTTAAAAAGGTCTTCTGCCAAAAATATTACTGCTGTTATTCCATACTTTGGATATGCAAGACAAGATAGAAAAGTAGTACCTAGAACCTCTATATCTGCAAAACTTGTTTCTAATCTAATAACTAAAGCTGGTGCTGACAGAGTTGTTACCGTTGACTTGCATGCAGGTCAAATTCAAGGTTTCTTTGATATTCCTGTGGATAACTTATTTACTACGCCTATTTTTGCAAGACATGCAAAAAAAAATATTAAAAGTAAAAATATCATCTGTGTTGCCCCAGATGTTGGTGGAACCGAAAGAGCAAGAGCTCTTGGTAAAATTTTAAATGTTGAGCTTGCTATTGTTGATAAAAGAAGACCTAAGCCAGGTCAGTCAAAAGTTATGAACGTTATAGGAGATGTTAATGATAAAACTTGTATTATTGTAGATGACATAATTGACTCTGGTGGAACCATAATAAATGCTGCTAAAGCCTTAAAGGATAGAGGAGCGAAAGATGTTTACGTTTACATAACGCACGGTGTTCTTAGTGGAGACGCTATAGATAAAATTAAAAATTCTGTTATCAAAAAATTAGTAATAACTGATACAATTGATATCCAGGACAAGATTAACAAAGCTAAAAATATAGAAGTTCTACCTATTTCAACCCTTATGGGAGAGGCTATTAAAAGAATTTCAAATTCAACTTCGGTATCAGATTTATTTAAATAATTATCTTGAGTTATTGAGAAACTTGCGCTAGAAATCTTCTTTTTTATGAACTCACTTGAAGCAAACACTAGAAATACTAAGTCAAAAGGAGATGTTAGATCTCTTAGGTTGGCTGGAAACATTCCAGGTATAATTTATGGTGGAAAAGAACAAAATCAAAAAGTTACTATTTTAAAAAAAACTCTTAAATTTTTAATTGAAAAAGAAAATTTTTTATCAAACATTATAACTCTTAACTTAGACGGCAAACCTCAAGATGTCTTACCAAGAGAAATTACCTATAACGTAATATCTGATGAGCCAACTCATATTGATTTTCTTAGAGTGGTTCCTGGTGTAAAGATTAGAATAGAGGTCCCGGTACAATTTATTAATCATGAGACGTCACCAGGATTAAAAAAAGGTGGAGTATTAAACATAGTTAGAAGAAAAATTGAATTAAAATGCCCAAGTGAAAAAATTCCTGAATCAATTGTAATTAATCTTGATGGAATTGAAATTGGAGAAAGTTTTAAAATATCTTCAATTAAATTAGAAGAAGGTGTTACACCAACAATTTTAGGACGTGATTTTGTAATTGCAACCTTGGCCGCACCTACAGTTATGAAGGAGCCAGAAAAACCAGCTGAGGCGGTAGCAGAAGATGCAATAACAGATGGTAAAGATGCAGTTCCAACAGCTGATGGAGATAAAAAAGAAGGTGAAGAAAAAAAAACTCCTGAAGAAAAAAAATAATCAATTTATTTTAGTGAAGATTCCGAAATACAATTTAAAAAAAATATGCTTCTATTTGTAGGTTTGGGAAACCCAACACCCAATAGCGAAAATAATAGACACAATATTGGCTTTAAGCTAATTGATGCTCTTAATCGAAAATTTGCCTTATCAAAACAAAAACCTAAATTTAAAGGACTGCTAACCACTGGAAATATTGAAGGCAATAAAGTTTACGCAATAAAACCTTTGACTTTTATGAACAATTCTGGGATTTGCATAAGGGAATTAATTGAATACTTTAAAATTGACGCAGAAGAAGTGATTGTATTTCATGATGATTTGGATATTGAGTTTGGAAAAGTAAAAGCAAAATTTGCAGGCTCAAGTGCGGGGCATAATGGAATCGAGTCTATAGATAAGTTTATAGGAAAAGACTATTCTAGAGTAAGAATAGGAATTGGAAGACCAAAAACTAAAGCTGATGTTTCTGATCATGTATTAAAAGATTTTGATGAAGATGAAATGCTACAACTAGAAAAAATCACCAACAATATTATTAATTCAATACCTTTGTTAATTACTAAAAAGCTCGATTTATTCGCAAGCACAGTAAATAATAAATAATGAGTTTTAAGTGTGGAATTGTAGGGTTACCTAATGTTGGCAAATCTACATTGTTTAATGCACTTACAAATTCTAGTAAAGCTCAAGCAGCTAACTTTCCCTTTTGTACAATTGAGCCAAATGTTGGTGTGGTTGCTGTCCCAGATGAGAGGTTAGACAAATTAGTAGAAATATCAAAATCCAAAAAAAAAATAAATACAACTATAGAATTTGTAGATATAGCAGGTCTAGTAAAGGGTGCATCAAAAGGTGAAGGCTTAGGAAATAAATTTTTATCACATATAAGAGAAGTGGATGCAATAGTTCATATGATTAGATGTTTTGACTCTGATGATATTCAAAATGTTAACCCTACAGTAGACCCAATAAGGGATTTAGAGATCATTGAAACTGAAATGATGTTGGCAGACTTAGAGTCTATTCAGAAAAGGTTAGAAAAAAATAACAAAAAAAATGTCGATGTGGAACAGTTAAAAATATTAGAAATAGCCTCAGATTGTATTAACAATTCTAAAGATATTCAAATTCTTCACAATCAATTTGAAAAAAAACTGATAAACCAAACTGGTTTATTGTCCTTAAAGCCTAAAATTTTTGTGTGCAATGTGGATGAAGCAAGTGTCCAAAATGGCAATCAATACACAGAAGTTTTTATTAAAAAATTTGGTGAAGAGAATACGTTAATAGTTTCAGCGGATATTGAAAATCAAATAAACCAATTAGAAAATGAAGAAAGAGAAAACTATATGGAAATGATTGGATTGAAAAAAACTGGTTTAAACATGCTAATTCAAAAAGGCTATAATATTTTAGAGTTAGATACTTATTTTACATCTGGTCCTGAAGAAACTAGGGCATGGACTATACCAAAAAAATGTACAGCTCCAAAAGCTGCAGGTGAAATACATACTGATTTTGAAAAAGGATTTATAAGAGCAGAAACGATAGCTTATGAGGATTTCATAACTAATGATGGTTGGGTTAATTCAAAAACTAATGGAAAAATGAGACTTGAAGGAAAAGATTATATTGTTAAAAACGGTGATATTTTAAACTTCAGATTCAATACGTGACCAAATCTTTTTCATACTGAAATAAACCAGTATAGTTAATATTATCAAATACAAAATTGCTTTGAAACCCATCTTATGTCTAGCTTCTAAATGTGGTTCTGCAGCCCACATTAAAAATGTTGTTACATCTTTAGCCATCTGCTCTTTTGATGCAATCGTCCCATCACTATATTCAACTAAACCATCTGATAATGGTTCTGACATTTTAATATTATTTCCGTACATGTATTTATTATAATAAACACCATCTTCTAAAGTTATTCCATTAGGTGGATCTTCATAACCCAAAAGTACTGAATAAATATAGTCTACTCCACCACTTCTAGCTTTTGCTAATACTGACATGTCAGGTGGGTAAGCGCCACCATTCGCTGCTTGTGCTGCTTTTATGTTTGCGAAAGGCATAACAAACTTATCTGATAACTTTGCTGGTCTTATAAACATTTCTCCATCTTCATTTGGTCCATCTGTAACCTCAAAACTTGCTGCTATAGCTTTTGCTTGATCTTCCGTGAACTCTGGTCCACCTGGCTCGAATAAATTTCTATAACTAACGTATTTCATTGAGTGGCATGATGAACAAACTTCTGTATAAACTTGGTAGCCTCTTTGTAGTGATCCTCTATCAAATTTTCCAAATAAACCCTTGAAACTCCAGTCTGTTTTTAAAAGCTCTACTTTTTCTGAAGCATTGGCTTGATAGATTCCAGCTAATAATAGAATTATTAGATATGATATTTTAAAAATTTTTTTCACTTAATTAATTTAAACTTTCTTTTTTTTTGGCAATTGCAGAATTTGGAAAACCACCAAGGACAGGTTCTGTAATACTCAAAGGTAAAGGTATAGTTTTTTCTTTAAATCCAAGTATTGGAAGAATCATTAAAAAATGTATAAAATAATAAGCCGTTGCTACTCTAGCAATTAACAAATAAAGCCCTTCTGCTGGCATTGCCCCAACATAACCAAGGATCAATACATCCGCTACTAATATCCAATAAAACTGCTTGTATAGAGGTCTAAAGACAGCTGACCTAATTTTTGAAGTATCTAACCATGGTAGTGCTGCTAAAATTAAAATTGCTGACAACATTGCTATTACACCCATTAATTTATCAGGTACAGATCTTAAAATTGCATAAAATGGTAATAAATACCATTCTGGAACAATATGAGCTGGTGTTACCATTGGGTTTGCTTCAATATAGTTATCTGCATGACCTAAAATGTTTGGTGAATAAAATACAAAAAATGCAAAAATAATAATAAACATCAACAATGCAAAGCCATCTTTAATAACGATGTATGGGTGAAATGGCACTGTATCCTTAGATGGTTTTTTAATATCAATCCCTATTGGATTATTATTTCCAGGAATGTGGAGAGCCCAAATATGAAGAACCACTAAGCCTAAAATTAAAAATGGTATTAAGTAATGTAGCGTAAAAAATCTTGTTAAAGTTGGGTTATCAACTGAATAACCACCCCATAACCAATTAACTATTCCTTCTCCAACTAAAGGTATGGCGCTAAAAAGATTTGTAATAACGGTTGCTCCCCAAAAACTCATTTGACCCCATGGAAGTACATAGCCCATAAAAGCAGCTGCCATCATTAAAAGATAAATCATTATTCCTATGATCCAAATTATTTCTCTTGGAGATTTATAAGATCCATAAAATAAAGATCTAAATATATGAATGTATACAGCTAAGAAAAACATTGATGCACCATTTGCGTGAATATATCTTATAAGCCATCCATAATTAACATCTCTCATGATGTGCTCTACACTTTCAAAAGCTAGATCAGCATGAGCTATATAATGCATCGCCAGCGTTAAACCAGTAACGATTTGTGTTATTAAACAAAAAGTTAATATTCCGCCAAAGGTCCACCAGTAATTTAAATTTTTAGGTGTTGGATAATCAGTTAAATGACTCGCAAGTGATAAAAGTGGCAGCCTATCATTGAACCATTTTCCAAACTTTGATTTAGGGACGTACTCGTGATCACTCATAATTACCTATTATCCGATTTTAATTGTATTACTGTTAATAAATTTGTATTTTGGAACTTCCATATTCAGTGGAGCTGGTCCTTTTCTTATTCTTCCAGATGTATCATAATGTGATCCATGACATGGACAAAACCATCCATTGTAATCACCTTTATCATTTAAAGGAACGCACCCTAGGTGTGTACAAACACCAATCATCACCAGCCACTCAGGATCTTTTGCTCTATCCTCATCTTTTTCAGGGTCTTTTAAGTCTTCCATTTTAACAGCTTTTGCCTCTGCTATCTCTTCTTGTGTTCTTCTTTTGATAAAAACTGGTTTTCCTCTCCAAAGTACAGTAATTGCTTTTCCAGTTTGAATTGAACTCACATCCACCTCTGTACTAGCCAATGCTTTAACTGAAGCATCTGGGTTCATTTGATCGACTAAAGGCCAAACAACAGCCCCCACTCCAACGGCACCTACCGCATATGAGGCTGTAAATAAAAATTCTCTTCTTTCAGGTTTTTTTTCAGACATCTTTTATTTTTTGTATATTATTAACTAATATATGATTTCATATAAGAAAAGAATTTTTTTTCCACTGAAACAATGACACAGAAACTATGAATTTAAGACCTAAAATAGCCTTGTATGAACCGGATATACCTCAAAATACAGCTGCAATTATTAGAACATGTGCATGCCTTGGTGCTGACTTAGAAATTATTCAGCCTTGTGGATTCTTATTGAGTGATAAAAGATTTAAAAGAGTGGTTATGGATTATATGGATGAAGAATCAATAAAATTTTATCAAAACTCAGAAGAATTTTTTAGGTCGAAAGAAGGTCAAAGAGTAATATTGTTAACAACAAAATCAGCTGAATCTTATGCTTCATTTAAATACGAAAGTAATGATACATTGTTATTTGGTAGAGAGAGTGCAGGTGTACCAGATCACGTTCATGATTTAATTAAATATAGATTAAAAATACCCATGATGAATAAAAAAAGATCTTTAAATATAGCTTCTTCAGTTGCTATAATTCTATCTGAAAATTTAAGACAAACTAACCTTGCTAAGTAATGGATAAAGAAATTAAAAAAAAACTTGCTGCCAATTGGTTCAAATTATTACAAAATATTATTTGTGATGACATTGAGAAGCTAGAAAATAGAAAGATAAGATTTAAATCAAAGGTTTGGAGTAGGGATAAAATTAAAGATGAAGGTGGTGGTGAATTTAGAATTTTAAAAAATGGTAAAATTTTTGAAAAAGTTGGTGTAAATTTTTCTGAAGTATATGGAAAGTTTTCTAAAGAAATGAGAAAAAAAATTCCAGGTGGAGACAAAAATCCAAATTTTTGGGCCTCAGGAATATCTGTCGTTATGCATATGAATAATCCTTACATTCCGGCAATCCATTTTAATACAAGATTTATCTACACAACACATGGTTGGTTTGGTGGTGGGATGGATGTAACACCATGTATCACAGACAATAAAGAAAAGACTTTACTTCATAAAGAATTAAAAAAAATGTGCGATCGTCACAATAAAAGATATTATAAAAAATATAAAAAATGGTGTGATGAATATTTTTATCTTCCTCACAGAAAAGA
>Ga0308004_10001170_pt1 | contig 11618 bp, 11 predicted proteins | sample Neamet38_FD_203156 | JGI IMG/M metagenome (GOLD analysis project Ga0308004, IMG submission 203156) | Marine microbial communities from water near the shore, Antarctic Ocean - #38 | ecosystem: Environmental > Aquatic > Marine > Unclassified | place: Southern Ocean | collected 2014-06-06 | reverse complement strand
AAGGGAAACGAAAGGTCTTTTAAGACCTTTCGTTGAGATAACGACTGTAATGTTTATTTTTTTTCTGTGTCGATCGCTTCTTTTTTTTCAACTGTTTCTTTTGAATCTTCCGCTATAACTTTTTTGTCTTCAAGTTTACTTTCAGAATCTTTTTCTTTAACAACAGGGTTTCCGTCAAGTGCTTCTCGCACAGCTGTAGCTTGATCTCTGATTGTTTTTTCAATTTCTTCGGCAGCTTTAGGATTTTGTTCTAAAAAAATTTTAGCATTTTCTCTGCCTTGTCCAATTTTTTCACCTTTGTAAGCATACCAAGCACCTGCTTTTTCTACAACACCGGCTTTAACTCCAAGATCTACAAGCTCGCCTGTCTTGCTAATTCCTTTTCCGTACATAAGATCAAATTCTACTACCTTAAATGGTGGTGCTACTTTATTTTTAACTACTTTAACTCTAGTTGAGTTTCCAATAATTTCATCTTTGTCTTTTATTGCTCCTATTCTTCTAATGTCTAATCTTACTGATGAGTAAAATTTTAGCGCATTTCCACCTGATGTAGTTTCAGGGCTTCCAAACATAACACCAATTTTCATTCTTATTTGGTTTATAAAAATAACCATTGTGTTTGATTTAGAAACGGACCCAGTTATTTTTCTTAATGCCTGACTCATTAACCTAGATTGAAGGCCAACGTGATGATCGCCCATTTCACCTTCTAATTCAGCTTTTGGTGTAAGAGCAGCAACAGAGTCAATAACAAGTACTGATATCGATCCTGATTTAATTAATGTATCTGCTATTTCTAAGGCTTGCTCGCCTGTATCTGGTTGAGAAATTAATAATTCACCTGTTTTTACACCTAGCTTTTTAGCGTAAATTGGGTCAAGTGCATGCTCGGCATCAACAAAGGCACATATCCCACCTTTTTTTTGCGCTTCAGCTAATACTTGGAGGGCTAAGGTTGTCTTGCCTGACGATTCAGGGCCATATACTTCTATAATTCTACCTTTTGGTAAGCCACCAATTCCAAGCGCTAAATCTAAGCTGAGAGAACCTGTTGATACTGCCTCAATATCTAATGCTTGCTGTTGGCCAAGTTTCATTACTGAACCTTTTCCAAAATTTTGGTCTATTTGGCTGATTGCTGCTTCTAAAGCTTTATTTTTTTCTTTTAACTCCTGCTCTTTTTTACTGTCTGACTTTACTACTTTTAAGTTGTTTTTTATCATTTTATATCCTTTTTTTTGATCGAATCGATGAATCCAATGTACACATTTTGTTCTTTTTTTTCAAGCATTAAAATGAATTCTAGAAAATTTTAAAGGTTTAGGGTTTTTTTAGATTATCTAGGGTTAGATCTCCTGTCACAGCTAATAATTCAAACTTGGAGATTGCAAAATCTCTCTCACTTTTTGCATTACCTATTCTAGCATCTAAAAGAAGGCTTCTGGATTGAATAACTTCAAGGGTCGTTCTTTTGTTTCCTGAATCATACTCTAATGTGATTCCTTCATTTGCAATCTCTGCTGCTTTAACTTGAGCTTGAGTTGATTTTAAAACACTTTCGGAGGATTGATAAGCTGACCAAGCATTTACTGCATCTGTTTTTACTTCATTAATTGTATCTTGCAAAATTAGACTAGTTTGTTCTTTTTTAAATTGTGATTTTCTTAATGAAGAATAATTTTCACCTCCTTTAAAAAGTGGAATGGTTACTGTTGCTTTAAGGCTTTCTTGATCTACGTCATCAATAGTAGAGCTAAAATCTTTGCTTTGAGATTTTGTATAGTTAATTGAAGCCGAAGGAGAGAACTTAGATTTTTCAATATCTATATTTTTTTTTGAAATTTCATAATCTAGTTTAGCAAGTAGTAACTTTAGATTGTGTTTTTCAGAAATAACTAAAACTGAATTTAGACCAGATGAAAAATTAAAACTAATTGTTTCTATAAAGTCATCTTGGGCTATTTCATTTGGAGCTGTTAATCCTATTATTCTCTCAAAGTTACTTTTAGCTATTAAAAGTTGATTTTTCGCAGCAATAAATTTTGCATTTGATCCAGCAAGAGAGGACTCTGACTGAGCTAAATCAGTTAAAGTAATTTCACCTTTTTGTAAACGTGAACTATCTGTTTCAACTTGTCTTTCAAACAAATCGACATTAGCTAAATTAAATTGAGTATTTTTTTTTTTATAAATTAGGTCAAAATATGCAGTAGCAGATTTTAATAGAATTTGTTGTTCAGTATTCTTAAGCTTAAGTGATGCCTGCTCTGACTCTAATTTAGATTTTTTTACTGAGTTATATCCCTGAAAGCCTTGAAAAACTTTTTGATTAACTGAAATAGATTGCGTTTCGGAAGTGTTGCTATTATTTTGAAGTGTAGTTCCTGATTGATTAGTTCTATTAGAGTTTTGCTGACTGCTTTGACTGCCTGAAATAGAAATGCTAGGTAGAAATTCACTTTTTGAAATATTAATATTTTCTTTAATAGCTTTATAGTTCTCTCTTTCAGCCTTTAAAGTTGGGTTATTTTTATAAGCACTTTCTAAATATTTAAAAAATTCAGAGGCAGACACACTGCTTAAACTAAAGATAAGAAAGATAAGAAAGATAGAAAATTTCATATTAATTAAATTTAATTTTATTAAATCTGTGTTGTTTGTCTAAATAAAGAACTACATGGGCTTTGTTTTGCAAATCATTAAGCATATGCATTGTTATTCTCTCATAATACATGATAAATTCACGCACTTGCAATGGAGACATAGTTTTTTTACCCTTAGAAGTTAGTTTAAGCTTTTTTTCTTGTAAAAGACGCCACTCATAAACGCAATCAAAACTAGGCACTTTTAAAAATATTAACGTATTAATTTTGCTAAAAATCTTTTTATATGTATTTTTAAGTTCTATGTTTACTCTTAATCTCCATTTTAAATTTAGATCATGTTTTTTTTCTAAAATATTAATTGGTTTTAACAAATTTTTATTTTGTTGAGGTCTAGCTCCTACACACCATCCTTCAAAAATGATTATCTTGGGTTGTTGTTTTACTTTCTGCCAATATTTTTTTGGAAAACGATCATCTTTTGATTTGTCAAATCGAGGAACAAGTACTGGCTTAAATTTTTTTTTATTTAAACTAATAAATATTTTTTGTATTAAATTGATATCGTGTGTACCAGGTACGCCTCGTGTTTTAAATAATTTATTTACATTTTTCGCAAGACTAGTTCTTTCATTTAATGTTTTATAAAAATCATCAATCGAAAAACTAGCTACACTTAAGTTATATTTAATTTCTAGTATTAATTTTAAAATTTGAGTTATAGTACTTTTTCCAGCACCCTGTCCTCCTGCAAGCCCTATAATTTTTATTTTTTTATTTTTTTTATAATCTTGGTAAATTTTTTCACAAACAGGTAAATAAAAATTATTTAATTGACCAATTTTGTCATGAAAAGGTTTGCTACGTATTTCTTGAGTGGATAAAAAGCGTAAATATTTTTTTTCTAAAACATTAGCAGAACTAAATCTTAACATTTTATGATTTTTTTAATGCTCGTTCTAAAAATTCCAACCTATCTTGACCCCAAAATAATTCGTTATTAAATATATAGGTTGGTGCTCCAAAAACATTTTTCTGAATAGCTTCATCAGTGTTATCAGTGTAAATTTTAGAAATCTTTTCTGATTTAGCTAACGAAGATAATTCATTGAAGTCTACTTTAAATTTTTTGCTAGTTAATTCAATATTATTTTCATCTGAAATATCTTTTTCTTCAACCCACAATTTTTTTAAAAGATCGTGCCCAAAAAGTATTTTTACACCAAGTAGGTTTGCAGCTATAGTATATTTAGCTGGAATGTGCGGGTCTTTTGGGGGGAAAAATTTTGGTTTGATGTTAATCTTAATGTTTAAAAATTCGCTCCATCTCTTCAATTCATCCAATCTATATTTTTGTCTTTGCGGCGATCTTTGTGGAACTGGTACGCCTCCGGTTTTAAAAAATATTCCTCCTACTAAATCACATGGCTTTTCAACAATCTCTGCTTTATATTTTTTTGCAATTATTTTAAATGGAGAAGCTAGACTATAAAAGTATTCAATTTTCATAATAATTTTAAGATTAAGTCTTTTTTTTTTGTTTTTTCAAACATTTATAAATGCACATATTGCTGCACTTATTCACAAATAATCTAGATTTTGATCCAATGTTCATGTTTTGATTCTCTTTTGATTCTAATCTGGACTCATTTTACAACCTTTTAGTGTGTAAGGTTTTCTATGCGAGTGATATCATATTTGCTATTTTCAAGTTCTTTTTTACTTTCTCTAAAAGAGATAATAAGAATCATTATATTAAATAGAATAATCAATATCTGAATAAGTAAAAAATTAAATTTTATAAAAATTTCTAGATAATGAAGTGAAGTTAATAAAACGAGCGATATAAAAAAAAGTCGGTATTTAAATACAGCTATAATAGAAAAAGAGTGAATAACAAGTTTGAATAATGACATTTGAGATGGGCCAAAATATCTCGTCCCTCTTATTGAATTAATTTCATTGTAATCTTTTATGCTATATTTAAATGAGCCAGAATAGCTGCTCCACAAGCTTGCTTTAGAAGATAGTGTTTTTAGGTCAGCTCTTGTTAAGCAACTATAATTTCCAAAATTAATAAGTTTACCGGTCGTTAGTAGAACTAAATATTTGTGAAACCTATAGAGCATTTGGAAAAAAGGACCTTCTGACCTTTTAATACGTTTTGCTACAACAGATTTATTTGGTTCAAGAAAGATTTTATCTACTAATAATCCTATTTCTTCAGGTCTATCCTCGCCATCACCATCCATTAAAATAAGATAATCAAGGTCTGATTTGTCAGATAAATAATTTATACCAAGAGCGTTACACCGTGCGTGACCTTTATTTTTGCTCATATGGATAATTTTTACTGATTTGATGTGAGGTGGAATTTTAATTTTTGGACTTGTTATTATTGAGCAATCATTAATTATAACACAATCAAACTGAGCCTCTTTTATGTTTTTTATATTTTCATTAATATTACTCAAGAGTTTAATTAGGGATTCCCAATCGTTATAAATTGGTATTAGTATTGTAAATTTTTTCATCGTGCTCCAATCATACAAATTCCTTGATTCTTAATACTTCCAAAATCTCCAGGGCAAACTGATTTTAATATTTTGGAATTACCAACGTAGATTACACCGCCATTTAACTTTATGTTTTTTAGCTTTGGTTCCAAATTGTTAAACCATTGTGGTCTGGATTGAAGGTGATAAGATAAATTTCCAGCTACCCACTCATCTCCAACGATAATCGCTATATTGTTAACAAAATTTTTATCCCACCTATTTTGTACTAAATCAGCAATTTCTTTACCTGGATAATCTGTTCTTTTATTATCCTCTGAAATCGAAATATATAAATAAGCCACTGGTGAAAAAATAAAAATAAACAAAAAACTAAACATAAATCTTTTTAAAAAATTTAAATTAATATTAGTTTTAAAATGATAAATAAAAAATAAACCTAAAAATAAATAAAAAGGTGTCATCCACATCGTCCGAATATTGGCTGCAAAAATTAAAGAAGTTATAAGCATTAATAAAATTGGCACAAAAGAAATAAAGACTAGAAAAATAGATTTTTCATCACTTTGATTAAATTTAAATTTAAATTTAAATTTTTTGAGAATTAAGCTTAAAAGTATAAAAAAAGGTAAAAGAGTGACAGCTTGTTTAAAAATAAATTTTAATGGATAAATAAAATGACTTAAAAGAGTGCTACCTTCAAGGCTTGTTCTTTTTAACCCATAAGCAATAGTTTTATAGTCATTTTCAACTAACCAAAAGAGATGAGGGCTTAAAACTAATAAAAAAACTATAATTGGAATAAAGTATTTGAAATTAAACTTTTTGTTTTTAATTAAGTGGTAAATGAAAAATAATTTAATACCGATCAATAAATAAATAAATAAATATTTAGACAAAACTCCTAACGCAGCGAAAAATCCTAATAATACCCAGTTGTGAATTTTATCATTTTTAAAGCTTTTCCAACTATAATAAATCGTCAATGACCAAAAGGGAATTTGGCATACATTAACATTGAACTCTGGAGTGGTGAAATTATAAAAATAAATTGCTTCGAGTAAAAAAACTGAAATTAATGCATGTGTTTCGTTTTTTAAAAATTCTTTTGCTAACTTAAAAATAATAATAAATGATAAAATAATAAATATTTGGCTTAATAGGTAATAAGCCCAATCTTGATTGCCAAATAATTGATAGAAAATTTCTGGAAAAAAAGCACTTAAAGGAGGATGTTTTTCAAAACCCCAGTCTAAGTTGCTACCCCAAGCTAAAGCTTCAATAACATCTAAAGGTAAATTTTTATTAGAAAAAAAAGGAATAAGAGTCCAAATCACTAAGTGTGATAAAAGAAATAGATTAAACACTAAATGAATGTTTTTTTTCATTACGTTATAACTAATTAATACAATTTAAAGACTATTGACACGCATAATTTGGAACATATACTCCTTTTTTTTAAATATGATAAAAAAACCCAAAAAAAAACACTTATCTAAAGTTTCAGAAAAATCTACCAAAAAAAGTTATGTGCCAACTGATAAAGAAAAATATATGTGCACTAAACATAAGCAATTTTTTACCGCAGAGCTGTTAAAATGGAAAAAAGACATTGTGAAATCTAACTCTTTAACCAATCTTTTAAACTCCTCAGATGATAGTGTTTCGTCGGCTGATATGGTTGATCAAGCTTCTTCTTACACTGATAAATCAGTTGAGATGAAAGCACTAACCAGAAGCCGAAAGCTTATTGAGAAAATTGGGGCAGCATTACGTAAAATTAAAGATGATACTTACGGATATTGCGAAGAAACATCTGAGCCTATAGGACTAAAAAGACTTATGGCAAGACCAATCGCTACTCTTTCTATTGAAGCCCAAGAAAGACACGAGCGAGATGAAAAGATTTTTGTTGAAGATTAAACGCTAGGAATCTTTTCACCTTTTTCTAATAGATCGTATCCCTTTTGAACTGCATCTCTTTTTGAAACCAATTCATACCAACGAGTTAAATTTTTATAATTTTTTAATCCGATATCGTGCCATTCATGTCTTGCAATCCAGGGGAAAGTAGCAATATCAGCTATAGAGTAAAAGTTACCTGATAAATAATCAGATTGTGCCAATCTTTCATCTAGTTCTTTGTAAATTCTGGTACAAATTTTAAGATATCTATCTTCAGCAAATTCACTTTTTCCAGGGTTGTAATGATGAAACTGGTGATGCTGGCCCAGCATAGGACCAATATAGGCTACTTGTGCTATTAACCATTGATTAATAATTGTTCTTTTGTCTTGATCGTATAATTTACCACTTTGCTCACCTAAATAAATCAAGATGGCGCCAGACTCAAAAATGCAAATATTTTTTTTGTGATCTCTAATAACTGGTATTTTGTTAAAAGGACTTATTTTTTTAAATTCAGGTGTAAATTGTTCATCCTTAAGAATATTTACCTTAGTTACTTTGTAATCATATTTTATTTCTTCGAGCATAATAGAAATTTTTTTTCCATTAGGAGTGTCTGCAGTAAAAAGCTCAATCACTTTTTTAAACCTAATCTATCATGGATAGATTTCGAAGCAGTTGTAAATTCAAACCTATAAGTCTCATTGGGTCTTGCTCTTTTGAAACAAGCTCTAGCAGCTAAAGCAGCTTCGTGAAAACCTGATAGAATAAGTTTTAATTTTCCAGGGTAGGAACATATGTCTCCGATTGCATATATTCCTTCTTTATTTGTTTGAAAACTTTCTGTGTCAACAGGAATTGTTTTATTGTTAATATTTAAGCCCCAATTCGCGATGGGACCGAGTTTCATAATAAGTCCAAAAAAGCTTAAAATATAATCACTTTTAATTTTTTCTAATTTTCCACCCTCTTGTTCAATTTCAATTCCTGTCATAGTTTTATCAGCTTCAATAGACTTTAAGCTATAAGGTGTTTTTACTATTATTTTGCCTTCTTGTTCTTTCTTTTTAATTTCACCTAGTGTATGTGCTGCACCCCTAAACTCATTTCTTCTATGTATCAGAGTAATTTCGTTTGACTTAGAAAGTTCTAAAGCCCAATCTAAAGCTGAGTCGCCTCCACCAAATATAGATATTTTTTTATTCTTGAATAAATCTTTATTAGTTACTGAGTAAAATATTTGTTTACCTTCAAATTTTTCCGCTTCTTTTAAAGGAAGTTTTCTAGGTTCAAATGAGCCTACTCCTCCTGCAATTATAATATTTGGTGCAGAAAAAATATTTCCACTATTTGTTGTTACTGTCCAAGAATTATTTTCTTGTTTTATTTCTTCTACTCTTTGTCCTAAATGAAAATTATCTTTAAATGGTTTTATTTGCTTCAACAAACCTTCTGTTAATTGCCCTCCAGTGCACTCTGGTATCCCTGGAATATCATAAATAGGTTTATCTGGATAAAGTTCAATACATTGTCCGCCAGCTCGATCTAAATTATCTATCACTTCGCATTGAAGTCCAATAATACCAAGCTGATGAACGGCAAACAATCCTGTAGGGCCTGCTCCAATCACGATAGCATCTGTTTTTATCATTATGTCTGTTTTATAGGTGTTATTACTTCCAGGCCATCCAATTCATTTGAAACAGTAATTTGACAGCTTAATCTACTATTTTTTTTTGGTTCATATGCCATGTCAATCATATCTTGCTCTGCGTCTTGAGATTTTTCAATTTTATTAAACCAAATTTCTGGCACATAAACATGACAAGTTGCACAGGCCATAGAACCTCCACAATCAGCATCAATACCCTCTATATTGTTTTGTATGGCTCCTTCCATAACAGATAATCCTACAGCAACTTCTACTGTTTTTTTTTTACCGTCATATGAAATATAAGTAATTTTTGGCATTGTATTAGATATATGTATTAAAAAATATAGGACAAGGGTCTAAAGTTACACACTTTTGGGGTTCTAGGGTATTTAAATTTTGGGTTATAAATTTACAATATCGTTATTTTTATTAGATTTTTTGTTTTTTATGATGATAATTAATAAAAAATAAATAATCAAATGTCTAAATATAAAGAAATTTACAACTTATCTATAAAAAATAAAGAGGATTTTTGGAAAAAAATTTCTAATGATATCTTTTGGTACGAAAAACCCACAAAAATTTTAAACACTGATAACCCTCCTTTTTATAAGTGGTTTGAAGATGGTGTGACTAATACTTGTTACAACGCATTAGATCACCATATCGAAAAGGGACGAGGAGATAAGATAGCAATTATTTATGATAGCCCTATTACAAATACACAGAAAAAAATTACTTACAGTGAATTAAGAGATGAGGTTGCTCTATTCGCTGGTGCGTTAAAAAAACTAGGTGTAACAAAAGGAGATAGAGTTATCGTTTACATGCCAATGATACCTGCAGCAGTAGTCGCTATGCTGGCTTGTGGTAGAATTGGTGCTGTTCATTCAGTTGTTTTTGGAGGTTTTGCTGCAAATGAACTTGCTAGCAGAATAGATGATTCTAAGGCAAAATTAATTGTTTCTGCTTCTTGTGGTTATGAACCGGGTCGAACTGTTGAATACAAACCACTCTTAAATAAAGCTTTAGAACTGGCAAAACACAAACCAAATAAATGTATTATTTACCAAAGAGAAAAATTCAAAGCAGAACTTGATAATTCTATTGATATTTCTTGGGAAGATTCTTTAAAAGACGTTCAGCCTGCAAACTGTGAGAGGATGAAAGGAAGTGATTATGCTTATATTCTTTATACTTCAGGAACCACTGGATTACCAAAAGGAATAGTGAGAGATATTGCTGGCCATATAGTTGCTTTAAAGTGGACTATGAAAAATATTTATAACATTGATCAAGACGATGTGTGGTGGTCGGCAAGTGACATTGGTTGGATAGTGGGACATTCCTATATTGTTTATGCGCCTCTTTTTTACGGATGTACAACAGTTTTGTTTGAAGGTAAACCAGTTGGAACACCTGATGCTGGAGCCTTCTGGCGAGTTATTTCTGAACATAAAGTTAAATCTCTTTTTACAGCGCCTACCGCCATTAGAGCTATTAAAAAAGAAGATCCTAATGGGGAATTTTTTAAAAAATATGATCTAAGTAAATTTGAGAAATTATTTCTTGCAGGTGAAAGAGCTGATCCAGATACAATTAAGTGGTTTGAAAAACTTTCAAAATCTCCTGTTATAGATCATTGGTGGCAAACTGAAACGAGTTGGGCAATAACAGCTGACTGCACAGGCATAGAATCTTTTCCTGTTAAATATGGCTCAGCCTTTAGGCCTGTGCCCGGTTATGATTTAAAGGTATTAAGTGCTGATGGAAAAGAGGTTAAACCAGGTGTAATGGGAGATATTGTTATTAAACTTCCTTTACCTCCAGGAACATTTCCTACTCTTTGGGGGGCAGATGATAGATATAAATTAAATTATATGTCTACTTATCCTGGTTATTATCAAACTTATGACGCGGGACATATCGATGAAGATGGCTATGTTTGGATTATGTCGCGAACAGATGATGTTATTAATGTTGCAGGTCATAGGCTATCTACCGGTGCAATAGAAGAAGTATTAGCTGAACATAAAGATGTCGCTGAATGTGCTGTGCTTGGAATAGCAGATAAACTAAAAGGTCAAATACCAATTGGTTTACTTGCTTTAAAGACAGGTGTTACAAAGGATAAAAAAGAAATTACTGATGAATGTGTTAAAATGGTTAGAGAGAGAGTTGGTCCAGTAGCAGCTTTTAAAATAGCAATTATTGTTAAAAGACTTCCCAAAACAAGATCAGGAAAAATTTTAAGAGGCACAGTTAGAAAAATTGCAGACAATGAAGCTTACCGTATGCCGGCAACTATTGATGACCCTATGATTTTAGAAGAGATAAAAGAAGACTTAATTAAAAATAATATATTAAAAATCTAAAGGCTGACCCGAACCTTCAATAATAACCTTTCCATCAGACATAACTATTTTACCATTAATAATTGTTGCTACTGGAAAACCTTTTATAGAAAAATTATTAAATGGTGTCCAACCACATTTGCTTGCCATCATTTCATCCTTAATAGTTCGTTCTTTGTTCATATCTACAATTGTTAAGTCAGCATCAAAATCCTCTTTAATATAACCTTTGTTTTGAATACCAAATATTTTGCAAGGATTTTCACACATTAATTTAATTAATTGTCCTAAACTTAATTTTTTATTATGAACATGATTTAACATAATAGGCAGAATGGTTTGCACGCCAGGCATACCTGAGGGAGAGTCAGGATATTTTTTTTTTTTGTCTTCTTTTGAATGTGGGGCGTGATCAGAACCTAAAACATCAACTATGGAATTTTTAACAGCTACCCACAGTCTATCGTAATGTTCTTTTTTTCTAATGGGTGGGTTCATTTGAGCAAACGTTCCTAATTTATTGTAACAATCTGGTGCGTATAAAGTTAAATGTTGAGGTGTTATTTCAAACGTCACATTT
>Ga0308004_10001169_pt1 | contig 11625 bp, 8 predicted proteins | sample Neamet38_FD_203156 | JGI IMG/M metagenome (GOLD analysis project Ga0308004, IMG submission 203156) | Marine microbial communities from water near the shore, Antarctic Ocean - #38 | ecosystem: Environmental > Aquatic > Marine > Unclassified | place: Southern Ocean | collected 2014-06-06 | reverse complement strand
AGTAAACAAACGAGCTAATGCCTGTATACAAGAATATAAATAGGCCTATGGCCAGTAAATAGGGATTGGAGAAAAACATTTTAAAACCCGCAAAGGGGTTGCCGCCAATTGGCTCGCTGGGAGGAGTTAACTCCAAATCTTGATTGTGTAGCTCTGTGGATTTTAGTGACTGCAAATAGAAGATGATTGGTATTGGAATCAGTAGCATCACACTGGCCAATAACATTAAATTATCTGTGCCCATGGACGCTGAGAAAAACGAGGGTATGGAAGGGCCAATCAGACCGCCGACACTAGCACCGGCCGCAATAATACTAAATAGCCTACCCGCCTGTTCTTTATTGAACAGGTCAGACATGAAACTCCAAAAGACCGAAATATGGAACAAGCTAAATACACTCACCCAGACGTAAAACGACTTATCAATGATTGTTCGATCAGCAGAGGTGTATGCCAGCACGTAAAAAATAACAAAGGTTAGGGCAAAGATACCATACATAGCCGGAACCAAATAACGAAAGCGGAACCTTGAGACTGCCATGCCATAAACCGCCACAACGGCAGTACTGATAAAAAAGTTGAGAGTCCATAACCAGCTGACTTCGGCATCTGTCCAGTCACTGGCCATGGCGTCACGTACCGGTCGAAGTATGTAGTAGGCAGACATCAATACAACCACCAACAGAAATGAGCTTGCGACAGCTTTCACTTCCTGGGCCTCTATCTTAGCGACCAACTTTAAAAATCTAGCCATCGGATTGTTGCCTGTAAGCATACTTTCTCCTAGGCTAAGCCTAGCTAATTATCTTGATTAATCTAAATTTGGATATTACTTTTGAGTGCTAATGTCGCTCAATATTGGCCATGGCTGGCCTACGCATAGATCTGCTCTAAAAGAGGATTATATTAGCCTAATATAGGCAAGGATAAATAGGATAATGTGGGTATGTTTATTGTCATAAAGGCAACAATGTTAGCTAAATGTCTAATGCCAGTTTAATACCAGCACCCTTAATCAGGCGGCAGAACAGGCAGCTATTACCACTGATATCCGACAGATCAAGGTACTGCTTAAGCAAGCTGATGGCGCCATGATCAAGGCGCTCAGCGATGGCGATTTGACCGCTGAGGATGCTAGCTTGCTAAGTAACCTGCTGAACCAAAGTCGCCATAATTTGACGCGGGTTGGCTTAACACAATCGGTTGCACCTCTGGCTAAGGCTTGTGCTGTTTTCGATTAATGAGTAATTATGTCTCTATCAAGAGACCATATATCGCTAGAATATTGTATTTTCTTTTGAAATCATTGCCTAATTAAGATTACGAATATGCGGGGCACAGAAATCATTTTTCCACTTTCTGTGCCTCCAATTTCTGCGTCACATATACTGCAACATCCCGTAATTGCGAATCAGAAAGTATCTCTTTGAAAGCGGGCATTTTACCTTTACCTTCGATAGCCGCTAAAGCAACAACATTAGCCGAAGTGATGGCAGTTATGTTCGGACCAACACCGTGACTGCCGCCGCCGTCGTTACCATGACAGGACGAACAATAAGTAGAATAAACTGTTTTGCCGGCCTCAATATTCGCTTGTTCAACGGCGACACTAGGAATGAAATCAGCGCCTGGTGCTCTCCCTGGCCCCATCTTTCCATCCAGGGAAAATAACCACACACTATCCCCTGAGGGCGTACCGGCAAATAAATTGCCAGCGGAATACACAACCACTTTTTGTTTACCTTTGTGCTCAAACGTTGTGGCCGGTGCATTCACACCAGCACCGGTTTGAAAATTCCACAGTTGATCACCGGTCTTAGAATCTAACGCTGTTAAGTCGCCGTCATTGCGCCCGACAAACACTAAATCACCCGCGGTATTAATAGAGCCACTCCAACAACTGTCCTTCCAACGCTGACTCCATACGACTTTATTGGTGGTCATATCCATGGCAGAAAATACACCGTTCAAGGGAATAGGTGTTCCACCGGATCGACCATTGGTATATTTTTTACCTGCAATGGGTTCTTGTTCATGAGTTCTTAAAAAAACGCCCATTAGGTCATTGGAACAGGTGTAAAGTAAGCCTGTACGGGGGTTATAGGAACTGGGTGGCCAATTACCTCCGCCTATGCCGCTAGGTTTAAGAACAACTTCTTCGTCCCAAAAGGGGGTAAAAATACGGCCTTGGTTAACCAAGTTATATCCTTCAGGTGCAATATCAATGTATTGCGGCACAGTTGAATCGCCAATAGGAAAGGGCTGAGTAGGAGACGTGGCTTGACGTGGATCCTGAGCAACAGGTTTTTCTTCAATGCCAATTAAGGGCTCACCCGTGACACGGTCAAGTATATAAACCCAACCGGTTTTGGCCAGATTCGCTAAGGCTTTACGCGACTCGCCTTTATAATCAACATCAAACAGGACAACTGGATTTGGCGCATCATAGTCCCAAATGTCATGATGAACTTGTTGGAAGTGCCACCGATATTCGCCCGTCTTGGCATCAACGGCAACAATGGATGCTGTATATAAATTGTCGCCAGGGCGCACCGAGCCATCGTAATCTGGGCCCGCATTACCTGTAGAGAAATACATCAACCCCAATTCTGGATCCACTGCTGGCGTCTGCCATACAGTACCGCCGCCGAATTTCCAGGCATCCGTATCTTGCGGCCAGGTTTCAAAGCCAGGCTCACCAGGTCCAGGGACTGTATAAAAAGTCCAAATCAATTCTCCCGTGTCTGCGTTATAGGCCTTTACTCGCCCCCGGGAACCAAATTCCGCGCCTGCAAAACCGGTAATCACCATACCATCGTAATATAAAGGCGCGCTGGTAATGGTATAGCCTTCCTGCCAATTTTCTGCCTGTACCGACCACAGCTCCTTACCTGTTTTTTGTTCGAGAGCCATTAACTTTCCATCAAGTCGTCCGAGGAACACTTTGCCGTCACCTAGAGCAACACCGCGGCTCGTCCAACCACAGCAGACAGTATCGATTGTGCGATCAAGGTTGGCTTCATAGACCCAAAGGTGCTCGCCAGTTTCGACATCTAGGGCGAATACATCATCGGCCCCAGTAATAATAAAAATAACTCCTTCATAGACAATCGGCTGCGCTTCACCGGAAAAGGGAGGCCCTACACCAGAACCATTTAAATGCGTACGCCACTCAGCCTTTAAATCTTTTACATTGCTGCGGTTAATCTCGGTTAACTGTGAATAACGCTGGTTATAGAGATTACCGCCATTGGTTATCCAATTTTCTTTGGGTAACTCGGTCAATCGCTTGGCGGCAAACGCGGGAGCGTCCTCAGCACTGTTCGCTTGAGTCAGCAGCAATAAAGATAAAAATAAAGAAGAAGATAGTTGCCAGAATAGTTTCATTGAATGACTCAGCTTTGTTATAAAATTTTCAAATTAACAATCACAAGTAAAGCTGCGCCCACCATTGCTCAGCTCTTTTTGAAATGGGCTTCTATACACTAATAATCACAATAACGCTTTACCTCCCCGGGGTGGTAAAGCGTAGCCCCAAGTGTAATCTATGTGATTTCGTCAACAACTCACTTTTCCCTAGGCTTTGGTTCTATCAGAAATCAGATGTGCTACCTTAATAAAAATTGGGCCAACCACCGCAAAAACTGCAACTAATCCGAACATATTGAATAATACATCTCCAATACCTAGTTCAGCTACGTTCAAAAATGGATAAGGATAAACATTGGTGAATAACCCTCGGATAATTGATGTTACTCCATACACGGCAGGAAATATGAGCCAATAAGGAAGGTGCTTATAGAAAATCGGACGCTTTTCAGCAAAGAATAACCAATCGATAATATAGAGAATGGGCATTACTGTATTCAACCCTGTAGCGGTCAGCCAAGTGAAACCTTGAGGATTCCAATAAGGCACGATCAGCATATGATAAACAACGGAGACCATAAGAATATATGTTGCAAGGGCTGCACGAACGGCAGGCCGCATAAAAAAATCAGCTAACTTGCTATCTGGATTAAGTAACGGTGCCGTAAACGCAAGGGCAATCAGGACGTTAGCCCAAACTGTGAAATACCCCAAATAGACAAACAATGTTTCAGCAATACTGCTGTACTCACCGATTATCAACATATCGATAAATCTAAGCGATAGCACTACCCATGCAATGAGTGCGCACATTATTCTATAATTATTCTTCATTTTGATGCTCCATTAGTTTTGAATTGGATTAGGCACAAACAAGAGGCCAAAGCTGCGGCGAATCACTATTTGTTACCAGCTGGCCCAGGCGACGTGACCAGATCATTTCGTTGCCAAACTCTTCACGCCAAGACCAAATTCTTCGGGTAAATCGGTGAAGTTCGTATTCGTCAGTGAAGCCGATCGCACCATGTACCTGATGGGCAATTCGGATCACCTTCGCTCCCGAGATACCGGCTCGCACTTTTGCTGATGCAATAGCGATATCTGTACCATTCGAGTTAAAGTTGTTCTTAATCAGACTGAGACTCGCCACATCTGCAGTGCAGGCTATGCTCGCCACCTCACCAGCCAAAGCTGCGAGGTGATGCTGGATCGCCTGGAACTTTGCTATTGGACGACCAAACTGTTCACGTATATTTACATAGTTGACGCAAATAGCCATGATCGCTTCAGACGCTCCTGCGATTTGCTGGCTGCGTACAACAGCGCCAATATCTTCGATCGTTTTCTGCACATCGGAAAATTCTTCATCCGATAGGGCGATGACCCTCGCCTTTTCGAAAATACATTCACAACAAGGTTCGCCCGCCAAGGTATTTTCGACTGTAGACTGATTACCTGAATTTTCAATCAATGCAATTCGCGAGCCTGTCGAGGTTTGTATCGGAAGCATTAGGTATTCAGCATGGTTTGCAAAAGTGGTGACTCTGCATCGTCCACTAACATTACCGTCACTATCTATAACCAGAGTTTTGTTCGCTGGGGTGTTGCCAAATAGCACCAAAGCATTAGGTAATTTCAACTTAGCTTGCGTGGCGATAGCCGATGCAATTAGGGCGTCACTTATTGGCAAGGGTGTGGCATTACGCCCAGACAGTCTGGCGATCGTGAAGCCTTCCTCCGGAGGCAACTCTGGCCCACCCAGACTCTCAGGCAGCCATGCCATCGGTAGTCCCATTTCTACCACTTGAGCCCACTCAGAAGCGGGCCAGTGACCTTTTTCTACGGCCAAACATAATTCGTTGCTGGATATATTTCTCAATAATTTCGATACCGCATCTGCAAGTAAAGCGTCTGTGTTCGCAAGTCCCATCTTTAACTCCTAAATCAATCATCTCAAATATCGTTGAAGTACAGTGTCCAGCGGTTAACGCAAACCCAATCCTCTAGCGATTATTCCGCGTAAGACTTCGGTAGTGCCACCCTGAATAGTTAGCTTTGGAGCAATCTTCAGCATCCTATTGATATCGCGACGAAGCTCGGGTTGATCGTCAAAATCACTCTCGCCACCGACAATGCTTCTGACTCGCTCCGGGAGGGCTTGCTGCCAAAGGGTGCCCACATCTTTTACTAGCGCGGCCTCTACCATGGGTGCTTTTCCCTGCTCAAGCATCATGGCCACTGACAGGGACATTTGACGGAAGCTATACAGGTCGGCTACCAAGCTACCCAAAGCTTCCTGTAAATGAATCTTAGGATTCTTATGCACATAATTAGCCAGTGCTTGAAGGACACTGAATGTTTCCAGGAATCGTTCAGATCCACTGCGTTCATAGGCGAGTTCTTTACTAGCCTGCTTCCAGGCACCATTGATTTCACCCAAAGCATTGTCCGAGGGGATAATCACATTATCGAAATGCACCTCATTGAATTCAGAGTCTCCAGCCATGCTTCTCACCGGTCGAACAGTAATCCCCGGGGTATTCATTGGCACTAAAAACTGAGTTAGTCCATGACGACGATTATCTTCGGTTGCTTTCTCGGTGCGCATCAGAGCGATCATATAGTGGGCCTGACGGGCTCCGCTGGTCCATAACTTGGTACCGTTTAATACCCAACCCTCACTGGTTTTCCCCGCGGCAGCTTTTGCGGCAAATAGATCTGATCCCGAATCCGGTTCACTTAATCCAATACAGAAGCAATATTCTCCAGCAATCATTTTTGGAATAAGATCGTTTTTAATCTCTTCTGAGGCATAGTCCAACAACATCGGTCCGGACTGCCGATCAGCAACCCAGTGCCCCCAGACCGGTGCGCCGGCGGCCAACATTTCCTCGCAAACGATATAGCGCTCAAGAAAGCTTTTTTCCCCTCCGCCGTACTGCTTAGGCCAGGTCATACCAATATAACCGGCATCGCCACAGAGTCTGCTGAACTCCGGACTAAAGCCGCTCCCGAGTCGAGATTTATTAGGGAGGTATTCTCTCTGCAGAAATTCTCGCACGCGCTCTCGCGTAAGGTGGAGATGATTCGGTAATTCAACCGCATCAAATTCTATAAATGTCTTCATCTTGCTCTCCGTGTTTCTAATTATTAAATAGCGGCGTCGCAACACCATTACTTTTACATACTTGTCGTCGTCGTTGACCGCTTGTTGAAATTAACTCCAGTCTTCAGATTTTTTAACCGCGGCCGAAAAGGCGGTCAATCCACGCCAAAAAATCCATGCCGCCATTGGCAACAGCACTGCTGAAATAAGCGACAGAGAATGCATCAGGGCACCCTCGTCAACAAATACAAAATCGGTAAGTACAGCCACTAGCGTTGAGCCCAATGCCAGTCCCAGCATATTGGTGGCAAACAGGTAAACAGCTGTCGCTTGGCCGCGCATCTGGTTAGGCGTTACCATTTGAACCGCCGCGGCAGCAACACCCATATAGGAGGCCTGAAAAAATACAGTAACGCTTAGCAGAGCCAGTGCCAGAAAGTGATTTGACATCTGTGGTGCGGCAATTGAGGTTGGAATAAGAGCAAGGGCTAAAAGCATTAGGACACGCATATTCGAGTCTAAAAAATTACGTTTTTGAAAAAAACCAACAAACACTGGACCCGAAAAAACTCCCAAAAGGCCTGACACAATGTAGACTGATCCCACCAGCGAACCAGCATGGCTACGCTGCAAAGAAAAATTGCGAATCAGCATTTCTGTGAACCATGACCCATAACCAGCACCCACAATATTCAGTATTGAGCAACCCACAAAAAGACTGATATACAGCTGGCGGTGTTCAATAAACATAAATGTAAAAACGTCTCGAATTTTGAGTGACGCTGGCAGACTACCATCACCGTATCGGATCATGCCTTTACGGGTGGGCTCTTTAATAAAGAGAATCATAAAGGACAATACGAACCCTGGTAGGCCCACGGTAACGAAGGTTGCTTGCCAAGCATTCATAGCGCCCAACAGGGGAAATGACAGGTCAGGTATCCCCGCATAATAGTCGTATATATACCCGCCGAGAACCAATGCCAGTCCTCCTCCGACATACAAGCCGGCCTTATAAATGGCCATGGCTCGCGTCAGTTTTGCCCGGGTAAAGCTATCGGCAATCATAGAATAAGCTGCTGGAGATAACGCGGCCTCGCCTACACCAACGCCCATCCTCATCACAAACAGCTGGCCAAAATTCTTGGCCATGCCACAACCGATTGTCATCAAACTCCAGCCAAACACCCCTATAGCGACGATGATTTTTCGGTTTTTGGTATCTGATAATCGTCCTAAAGGAATCGCCATCACACTGTAAAGAATTGCGAATGCAGCGCCTTGCAGCAAACTGAACTGAAAATCACTTAGGTCAAGATCCGCCTTAATTGGACCGACCAGTACACCAAGAACTTGCCGATCAATAAATGAAACGACGTAGGCTAAAAACATCAAACCCAAAAGATAGTTTGCCTGCCCGGAACTTGGGTATTCCTCGCTTCGGAGTTTGTTTTTAGTATCACTTACTGATTCAAGTTCAGACATATTATTTATATTACCCTTGGGTCTATTGCCAGCTCTGCTTTTTGTCTTTTATCAGAGCCCCGTAAACTCAGGCTCCCGCCTTTCGTGCATCGCTTTTATTGCTTCAAGAAAGTCTTTCGTTTTCATCTGTACCATCTGTAGTGCTTGTTCACGTTTATTGGCGGCACGAATCTGCTCAGCCAGATCCATTCTCATCGTGGCTTTGGTATTCTGCACGGCCAGTGGTGCACAGCTGGCAATCTCGTTGGCCAGTTTAATTGCTGACTGAAGCACATCATCACGCTCGACTAGCTCGCTTAGCAGACCTAAATTCAGAGCTTCCTTGCCCTTGATACGGCGACCTGTGTAAAACAGTAATTCGGCATTACTGACGCCGATTATCCGAGGAAGGGTTACTGACATCCCAAATCCAGGATGGATTCCGAGGCGAGTGAAGTTTGCACTGAAAATCGTCTCAGGGCAGGCTATACGAAAATCCGCAAGTAGGCTCAAACCAAAACCGGCGCCGATGGCCGCGCCTTGAACTGCGGCCACCATAGGTTTTTTAGTCTCAAAAAGTTGCATCGCAACCGCGTAGAAATTTGACAATACCTCATTGGGATCGATTCCTTCTGCCTGATCCACCGAGAAATCTGCACCAGCGCAGAACACCTTTCCTTCAGCGGCCAAAACAGTGGCTCGGCAGTGGTTGTCATCATCCAATTTTTTGAATGCCCACTGGAATTCTTCTAAGGCCTGCAAGCTAATAAAATTATAAGGCGGATTGCAAAAAGTCACCACGCCAACATTTCCGAACATTTCTAACCTAACGTATTTTTGATTTGACATGATATTTCTCACAGATTAGCGATTAAGAATTTGTATTGAACGATAGGGGAGATCATTTTTTAGAGCCCTGACCAGTCTGGCCATAGATACTGATGACTCCAGTTTTCTGAAGACTCGAAATGTCCTCATCGGATAACCCTGCTTCTTTGAGAACCTCCACCGTGTGCTCTCCCAACAGCGGCGGGGGCGATTCAACATGGCCATTCTTCCCTCCGGCCAGAAAGCCAACTCCGGGAACTGAATACTTTCGACCTAGTTCGGGGATATCTATATTGTGAACAAAACCTCTTTCGTTGGCGTAAGGCAGCTTTAGCATCTCTGACATACCACGAAGTTTGCCAGCTGGGACATCGGCTCGGTTCAGCTGAACTTCCCATTCGTCAGCTGACTTCGCTGCAAAAGCAGTTGTCAGACTCCCGGAAATCAAATCTGCCACCTCAGAATTCTCTCGCCACTTGCGTACTTTAGGGTTCTCCCAAAGACCGTCTAACTGGAGAACCTTCAATAGATTTTTTGCTTGAGTTGGAGTATTAGCCGCGACAACAATTATCCCATCTACGGCTTTGTACGTACCCGAAAATGGACTTCCTGAAAAAGAGCGGTTACCACGCAGGGCAATGGGCTCGCCAGCAATGTGCTGCATGGCAAACACCGGCCCCATAATGGACATGGCTGAATCTAACATGGCAACATCCAGCACTTCGCCGTCGCCGGTACGAGTCTGTTTAACAATGGCGGCTGAGATAGCAAAGGCCGCCATCAATCCTGTTAAATAATCGATGGCAGGAAATCCAGCCATTACGGGTCCAGTTTCCTCAGTTCCCGTGACAGACATTAAGCCTGACATCGCCTGAATAATGTCGTCATAGGCAGGTCTATCCTTCCAGCTACTGTCCTGGCCGAAGCCACTGATAGAGCAATAAATAAGGCGGGGGTTTTCCTCAGTTAAGGTCTTCGCATCCAGGCCGTACTTTTTTAGAACGCCGGGCCGGAAGTTCTCTATCACCACATCAGCATTTGCGATAAGTTTACGGGCAATGTCCTGACCTTTTTTACTACTCAGATCTATTGCAACAGAGCGCTTATTGGCATTTGCGACTATAAATCCCGCCCCCAACCCTTTGGCCAGGCGATCGGGATCCGAGTCAATGATTCGAGGTAAGTCAGCGGCAGCGGGATTTTCGATACGCGTAATGTCTGCCCCTAGCAAACCTAGTTGATAGGCACAATAGGGTCCGGCTAACACATGGGTCAGGTCGACTATTTTTATACCATCAAGCAATTTGGACATTTGTATTATCTCGCGTTACAGGATTGATCTAATGGTGCCTCACTAAGCGCATAACGTTTTAATTATGTAACATTCCCATGCTGCGATTTAGAGTAGCTTGAAAGGCGAGGAATAATTTGTCATTATGCGTCAATGATTAGTCAAATTACGTCACTAAGTGATACAAAATAGACTCCGTTTAGTCTAAAAGCAGGAGACCGTTTTGAGTGCAAGTGTATTGGGAACATATTTGGCAGGTACAGCTGAGCTCTATGAGGAGCTAGGCGGTAATATCAGTCAGTTACTCGCAGAAACTGGATGCCCTGGAAATATACTTTATGGTACGACAGAGCTTGTGCCTTACAGTTACTGTGCCTACCTGTTAGAGGTCGCTGCCCGACAACTGGACCGCGCTGATTTTGCCCTACTCCTCACCGAGAAGCGCAAGCAGATCGGTTATAATCGTGAAACTATTCTCTATGGCCGCGCGGCGAAAACCTTTAAGCAAACGATTGAGGGTGTAAGGAATCATGTGCGAGCGCGTGCTCTTGGGATACAGTATTCCCTAAAAATATGGGACAAGGTGACAAGCTTTTCACGTTCTCTGGATACACAAGAAAGCACCCGCTATCCTCAGGGTAGTATTCTTTTTTTTGCGTCACTTCATGGAATGCTAAATGACGTGACCGACAACAAATGGCAGCCGTCAAGCGTCACATTTACATTTAAAGACAATGGCTACACTGCGGCTTTGGAAAATTACTTTGGATGTCCGATTCAATTTGACGGAGAGCAGGACGCGATATTTTTCCCCAGTCAGTTTCTTGACCACAAGCTCCCTGCTCGGGACGATAATGCTCATGGTCTGCTGTCGGAATACCTCACAAGTTTGCACCTAGATGATAAGCCTAGCTTTCAGGCAACCGTCAAATTGATGATTCAAAAAAATCTTGCGCTGGGAAGGTCTGACATTGGAGCATTGGCCCTCCGTCTTCCTTACAAGACACGAACCATTCAACGCAAACTCAAGGAAGTGGGAACAAGCTATAGCCAAGTACTTAACGAGAGTCGCTATGAACTAGCGGAAAATCTACTGATAAATAGTGATAACCCGCTTACATATATTGCCCAGTATCTTTGTTTTCAGGACTTAAGCGCGTTCTCAAAAGCCTTTAAAAATAAATATGGAGTATCAGCCAGCGAGTGGAAGATCGCACATAAGTATCGCAGATAAGGTAGTGACTATTATCAAATATTGAGAAGGATTCTTGTCCTCGTTTTTGTGCATTCGGTCTAGCTGTGAGTATGTGGTCTCTTCTTAGGTTACAAAGCTTGTAACATAATATATCTAAGTTAGACCACGCCAACCATTACCACTAATATAATTCTAATAGCGAATTGCACCGCCGAGTGCTACTGTTATTTGATTAGGCAGGCATGCTGGTTGCGGATAAAACCTATTCATAGTCCCGTTAGGCACTCAACCCCTTTTTGAACTTTGTAGATCAATCACACACAGAATTAAGGTATGGAACTGAACAATGCATCTATTACAAAATCCGATTAG
>Ga0308004_10001157_pt1 | contig 11681 bp, 8 predicted proteins | sample Neamet38_FD_203156 | JGI IMG/M metagenome (GOLD analysis project Ga0308004, IMG submission 203156) | Marine microbial communities from water near the shore, Antarctic Ocean - #38 | ecosystem: Environmental > Aquatic > Marine > Unclassified | place: Southern Ocean | collected 2014-06-06 | reverse complement strand
GAAAAATTATTTAAAACAAATAGAAAATCTTTATTAAACTTAAACATTTATGCGGTTAAAAGTATTGGTATTAAACATTTTTTTAATTAATTAATTTAATGTTAAAATTTTTTAATAATTTCCAAATAATTTTTTAAAAATAAAAATTAAGATGCAAAGTTGCGTATAAGTTTATGTTTGACATAAAAGAAAAAAAACTTAAAGATTGAATATATAAACGAATCACTAAGATTTGTTTAAACAAACAGGGAGATAAAGATGGCTAAAAGAAAAAAAGCGAAAAAGAAAACTAAGAAAAAAGCTAAAAAAACTAAAAAAAGAAAAAGATAGTACTTTTTTTAACTAAACGCCCTTTTAATTAAATAATTAAAAGGGCGTTTTTTATTCCAGGTCTGTAATATTTTGATTTCTTCCTAAAGCCTTGTCCATTTTTTTTTGAACTTCTTCAGGTGTTATTTGTAAGACTGCTTCAAATTCTGATTTCAATCTTTCATACGCTTTTTCAAACAATTGTCTTTCACTGTACGACTGATCGGCAATAATATCTGAATTTTTATTTAGATCCTTTACCACCTCGGTAAGTTCATAAATTTTCCCAGAGTTTATTTTTTGATCATACTCTTGTGCTCTTCGACTCCACATAGTTCTTTTAATTTTAGGTTTAGTTTTTAAAATAGTTACACATTTATTAATTTGATTAATAGAAGAAATTGGTCTTAAATTAAACTGTTGATTGATTGGTACTGTTAAAGTTAATTTTTCTTTTTCTATAAAAATTTTATAAAACTGTATGTCTATTTGTCCTATAGTTGCCTTTTCCACAGCTATAATTTTACCTACACCGTGTTTTGGATAAACTACGTAATCTTTAATATCGTAAAGCCTTTTTTCAGTTGCTTGTTTTTTTATCTTTTTAATTTCAACTTTTTCTTCTGGGGTATACTTATTACTATTTGCTATTCTCAATGGCGCTATTTCACTTTTTTTATCAATTTTTGTTTTAGTCTTTTTTGCAGGTAGCTTCTTCTGGGTTGATTTTTTTGCAGGTACTTTTTTAGTTTTCTTTTTTATTTTATTTTTTTTAATTTTAGCCATTTTATTTGCCTGGTTTATCTGAAAAATACTTACTGTGTTTATCTTTTATATCTTTAAATTTTGCGTGATCAATCATGGGTTCTTTTATTTTTGTAATATTAGGCCATATTGCAGAAAACTTTTTATTTAGCAACAACCATTTATCTTTATCTTTTTCTTCATATTCAGTATCTGCTGCAATAGCACCAATAGGGCACTCAGGCTCACAAACACCACAGTCAATGCATTCATCTGGGTTGATAACTAGCATATTTTCACCTTCGTAAAAACAATCAACTGGACACACCTCAACACAATCTGTGAGTTTACATTTTATACATTCATCTTTTACAATATATGTCATAAAGATTTTATTAGTTAAACTATTTAATTTTTAGTGCAAGTAATTTACTGAAAGGGTTTGTTTTATCTTTTTTATCAATTAATTTTTCTTTATTTTTACTATTATCTCCGTTAAAATAATAAGTATCCACATCTTTTGATTTTTTATAATTCATTAGTCCTAATAATTTAAAAAAATTTTCTTTTGAACAACCTAATAGATTCATCATATTTGAAGATATTTTGATCTTACGATCAACACTTTTCTCAATAATATCTATAAATAATTTTTCAAGTATGTCTATACGTACAAAAAAATCTCTGAATCTTTCAAAACCACATAATAATAAAAATTTTTCGTTAAAATTTTCATTTACAACAAAATTTAATCCAAATTTTGGAATAATTGAATTTGATGTAAAATTGTTATAAGTTTTCCAAAGCATTGTTCTCAATGTTACTGCCTTTGGCTTTAACATTTTAGGCAGAAAAACATGATAACGACCAATCTTAATACCCATGTTCCAAAGTTTTTTCCTCTCATCTTTTGGAACAAGTTTAATAATTTCATCTATTTTTTTTCTTTTTAAAACTCCATTATTTTCATAAAGCTGAAATGATAAAGCTCTTAAATATTGATTTTCAATCTTTATTTTTGTCAAATTAATTAAATCTTTTAAAGTTTCACTGATATGAGTAGATAGCCAATTTTTGATGAAGTTTTCTAGTTCTTTTCGAATGTCTAGTGGTAGCGCTTCATCTGCAATAATTTCTATTTCTGGGTTTAAATAATCTTCTCCTTTTTTAATTTTTGCTATTGGACTGTCTAGCCAAATAATTTTATTTTCCTGATCAATTGATAAATTATCATCTTTTATTATCCTTCCAGCTCTTTTGATTAGCTCTTCTTCAACACCTTTTCGCGCAGCTTTTCTTATAGATTTTAGATCCACATCTAGATTTTTAGATTCAAAATCTATAATAAATTTTAAGCCTTTCAGTTTACCAACATATTGTTTGTTGATTAATAACTTATTATCTTCACTTACATCTGTTTCTAAAATCATATCTTGTTTTAATCCTCTCGCTAGAATACTAATTTTTTTATCAATAAAACTTTTTGTTAACTCTTCATGTAATCTGTCTGATAGATTGTCTTCAATATTTTTAGTTAATTGTATCCAATAATCAGAATTTTCTACCCAATTCTTTTTATTCGCCACATATGACCATGTTCTAACATTTGAAATTCTATTAGCCAATACATCTATGTTACCATGTTTCTTTTCTAGTCCACTAAGTTGTATTTTCATATATTCACTTGGAATTCTTTTTTTTCTAATAGATAAAAATTTAAATACAGCATCAACAACACTTATATGTTGGCCGTATGCTTTTCTTTCAAAATCTGGAATTTGACAACACTCCCATAGTAATTTTAAATTCTTACTATATGTGTTGTTTTCTACATTTTTTTTTAATAAAAATCTAAGAACAATTTCGTCAATTGAATCACTAGCGCGGATAAGATTTTTGTCAGTAGGTTTAATTTCAAGAGAAGAAAATAGTTTTTCAACATTATCAAAATTTAGGTTTGAATTCCTCCAGTAAAGTAGTTTGGTATTTGGCAGAATATGGTTTTCTATTTTTTCTATTTCATCGGAATTTAAGTTTTCACAATCTCCAGTCGTTCCAAAAATACCATTATTTTTATACCTACCTGCTCTTCCTGCAATCTGAGATAACTCTACTAAATTTAGTCTTCTTGTTTTTTTTCCATCAAATTTTTTTAAATTAGAGAAATAGATTTGTTCAATGTCCATGTTGAGCCCCATACCTATAGCATCCGTGGCAACTAAATAGTCCACGTCTCCTGATTGATAAAGTTCTACTTGTGAATTTCTAGTTTTAGGGCTTAAGGAACCCATAATAACAGCGGCCCCACCTTTTTGACGTCTTACTAATTCAGCAATTGCATAAACTTCTTCTATTGAAAACGCTATTATAGCTACCTTACCATCTAAACGTGATATTTTTTTATAACCACCATAAGAAAGTTTTGAAAATCTTTCTTTTTTTAAAAAATCAACTCCCTCAATCAAATCATTAATTATATTCTTCATGACCTGCGAACCTAAAAACATTGTTAATTCTTCTCCACGCGCATAAAGAAGTCTATCTGTAAAAATGTGACCACGTTCTTTGTCTGCACACATTTGTATTTCATCAATTGCCACAAAATCTACAACTTTATCTTTTGGCATAGATTCTACTGTGCAAATAAAAAAACTTGCTGAATTTGGAATTATTTTTTCTTCACCTGTTATTAATGCAACTTTGTTAATGCCAATTTTTTTTACACATTTTTCATAAACCTCTCTTGCTAAGAGTCTTAAAGGTAATCCAAAAATCCCTGAATCAAATTCTATCATTTTCTCGATTGCATCGTGAGTTTTGCCGGTGTTTGTTGGACCTAAAAGAGCAACAATTTTTTTGGATGGATTTTGCATTTTGTGTATGAATTTTTTTTTATACTATATGTAGTCCTGAAGTGAGAACAAAGTAAGAGTAAAACATGACCGAATCATTTTGTCAAATGTTCTAGTTTTTTAAGAATTACAGTTTTTTCCAGATACCTGAAGCTGTAATCACAATTCCTTGAGAATTTAATATTTCACAAGTTATAAAAATAAGAGATTTAGTTTTTTTTTGAATTTTAATTTCTCCTTTTAAATTTTGACCTAAAAGAGCTGCAGAAACAAATTTAATATCGAGAGAAATTGTAACGCACCGTTTATTTTCCATTAACATATGTGCTGCTGTACCCATTCCAGTGTCTGCTATTGTAGAAAGAAATCCGCCGTGTGCTATCATTCCAGAATTGAGATGAATCTCTTTAACATCTACTGAAAACTCAAATTTATTTCCAGAAAGTCTATTCAAAATCAATCCACCATTATGGCTCATGAAGCCTGTATTAGTTTCGTCCATAATTTTTTTTATCATAGATTGGCATAATTTGTGAGAATATTACCGCAAACAATATCAAAAATATTCCTAATATTTTAATTTCATTTAAAAATTGTTCTAAAATTAACCATGCAAAAATAGCTGCAAATACACCCTCAAGGGAAAATACAATTGCTGCGGGAGCAGGGGTTAAATTTTGCAAAGTATAAGTCTGTAATAAAAATGCTAAACCACTAGATAAAATTCCAACATAAAGTATTTCGTATAAATCTTTGAGCACATTGCTAAACAGTGGATTTTCATAAACAAACATTGGTAGGATTGTAAATAAAAATGCAAAAAAACATTGTGACATTGCAATAGTGACTGGAAAATTAAAGAACTTAATTATTTTACTAATATATATTATATGTATAGCCCAACAAAAAGCGCTTAAAATACCAAGTGCATCTCCAAATCTAACAGAAACATTTTTTAATTCGCTTAGAAGAAATCCACCCAATACACAAAAAATAACAGCAGGCCATACAGACCAATGAATTTTTTTTGAAAAAATAAAATAAGATATGAAAGGGACTATTAATACGTACATGACAGTAAAAACCCCAGTATTTGCAACATCAGTATATATTAGTGAAATTTGTTGGAGCGCCTGACCTATACCGAGTATAAATCCTAAAAGAATCAAGTAAGATAAAATTTTTTTACTATCGATTTTTTTTTTTTTTATATTTTTAAGTTCAAATAACAAAAAAAAAGGAAGCAATGTTAAAAATCCAACTAGAAATCTACCAACATTAAAAGTATGGGGCCCAATAAAATCCATGCCCATATCTTGTGCAACAAAAGCAGAACCCCATAAAATCGAAGTTACAATTGCACAGATAAGAGAAAAAATTTTTTTGTTCACTAAAATTAATTATTGTAAATTTGTTTAAACAGCAAGTTTGAATGCAAAGTCTTTTCCTAAGCTTTGGCTTAAATGGACACAGAATCTTGCACCTTCTGCACCATCAATAAATCTATGATCGTAAGATAAGGATATAGGTAATATTTTTCTTGTTACAATTTGATCGTCTTTTTTAATTACCTTGTCATATGATTTACCAACCCCGAGTATAGATAGTTCTGGAGGATTAATTATCGGAGTAAAAAAAGTTCCTCCGATCCCCCCTAAGCTTGAGATCGTCATAGATCCACCAAAAAATTCTTTTTTATCAATCTTAAGATCTCTACATAACTTACTTACTGTCCTCAATTTTTGACTTATTTCTTTAATATCTAATTGATTTACATCTCTAATTTTTGGAACCATTAGACCATGTGGCGTGTCAACAGCAACGCCTATATGAAAATATTTTTTATAAGTAACTTTTCCATTTTCAGAATCAATAGAAGCATTAAAATTTGGATATTCTTTGAGAGCATTTACCATCGCTCGCATAATAAAAGCCAATGGCGTAACTGATATTTTTTGCCCTGTATACAGATCTCTTAGACTACTTCTGAAGAGCTCCATCTCCGTAATATCTATTTCTTCATGCTGAGTAACGTGAGGAATTTCCGTCCACGACTTAACAAGAAAAGGCCCTGAGAGTCTTTTTACTCTTGGAATATCTTTTATATCGATTTCACCAAATTCACTATGCTCGTATTTATTTTTTATAGTTTTTTTATCTTGAGTCACTAAAACGGAAGTGTCCGTTAATTTGTCTTTTACATAATCCTTAACATCATCTCTAGTTACTCTACCAAATCTCTCAGAACCAGATATTTTAGTAATATCAGCACCCAATTCTCTTATAAATTTTCTTACATTTGGGCTGGCTGACTTAACCTTTCCTTCTATAGCTAAAGAAGGTAATTCCACGTCTTTTTTTTTGTTATGTTTAGGAAAATCTATAATTTCATTTTTCTTTTCAGCATTGTTATTTTGATTTTTTGAAACTGATTGAATTTTTTCTTTAGTACTTTCTCCACTATCTAGTGATAAAATTATAGTTCCTTCAGAGACTTTATCTCCTACATTGATGTTAATCTTTTTAATTATTCCACTAAAATTCGAAGGTACCTCAACAGATGATTTGTCACTTTCTAGCGTAATAACTGAATCATCTTTTTTAATTTCCTGACCTTCCTTTACTAAAACTTCGATTACTTCTACTTCCTTAAAGTCACCAATGTTTGGAACAATAATTTTTTGTTCAGACATAATTATAATTTTGTTGGAAATGCTTTCTTTTTATCAATATTATATTTTTTAAAGGCTTTTTCTGCACTATCAGATCCTAACAACTGCTCTTTCGCTAAAGCACTTAGGGTATAAGCAACTATATGTTCCTTATCTACTTCGAAAAACTTTCTCAAATTTTTTCTCGTATCACTTCTTCCAAAACCATCTGTGCCTAACGAGTAAAAAGGTTTGTCAGTATAAGGTCTAATTTGATCTGAAAATGATCTAACATAGTCTGTAACAGCTATAACTGGACCATCTCTTTTATCTAAGCATTTCTCAATGTAGCTTTTTTCTTTTTTATCATTTGGGTTTAAAAGATTTCTTCTTTCAACTTCCATTCCATCTTTTCTTAATTCATTAAAACTAGTAACACTCCAAATGTCAGAATCAACACCATATTCATCAGATAGTATTTTAGCTGCCGCTATAGCTTCTCTCAAAATTGTACCAGAACCCATTAATTGAATTTTAATTTTTCCTGTGTTTCTATATTCTTCAAGTAAATACATACCTTTTAAAATTCCCTCATCAGCTCCCTTTGGTTTTTCAGGATGTGAATAGTTTTCATTCATCGCTGTAATATAATAAAAAATATTCTCATTTTTTTCATGCATTCTTCTCAAACCCTCTCTGAAAATTACTGCCATCTCATAGGAAAAAGTTGGGTCGTAAGAAACACAATTTGGAATCATAGAAGCTAAAATATGGCTATGACCATCTTGATGTTGTAAACCTTCGCCTGCAAGTGTTGTTCTTCCTGCTGTAGCCCCGATTAAAAAACCTCTAGCCTGTGCATCGCCAGCAGCCCAGGCAAAATCACCAATTCTTTGAAAACCAAACATTGAATAGAAAACGTAGACAGGAATCATCTCAATATCGTGATTAGTATAAGCTGTTGCTGCTGCAATCCAAGAGGACATAGCACCTGCCTCTGTAATTCCTTCTTCCAGGACTTGGCCGCTTTTTGTTTCTTTATAGGAACTTAGTTGTTCCGAATCTTCCGGTTCATATTTTTGTCCTTCATGTGCATAGATCCCTATTTTTCTAAAAAAACCTTCCATACCAAAAGTTCTAGCTTCGTCTGGAATAATTGGGACTAATCTAGGTGCAACATTTTTATCTCTAAGAAGATTAGTCAGCATTCGAACAAGAACCATGGTTGTTGACATTTCTTTATCACCAGTAGATTTCATAAAACTTTCAAAGATATCTTTAGGTGGAGCTTTAATGGGCATTGCGAGAGAAGATCTCTCAGGAATAAATCCACCAAGTTTCTTTCGTCTTTCTTTTAAATATTTGATTTCCTCAGAATTTTCAGCAGGTTTGTAATATTCAATATTTTTTACCTGTTCGTCAGTTAGAGGTACGTTAAATCGGTCTCGATAATATAATAAATCTTGCTCATCTAATTTTTTTTGTTGGTGTGTTGTATTTATGCTTTCACCAGATTTGCCCATTCCATAACCTTTAACAGTTTTAGCAATAATTACAGTTGGAGAACCTTGATGTTGCATCGCAGCATGATAAGCAGCGTAAACTTTATGTGGATCGTGACCGCCTCTATTTAGTTTCCAGATATCATTGTCTGTCATAGAAGAAACTAGTTCTATTAATTCGGGATATTTACCAAAGAATTTTTCCCTTACATAAGCTCCACCTTTAGCTTTCATTGCTTGATATTCTCCGTCCACAACTTCATTCATCCTTTTCATTAATAGTCCAGTTTTGTCAGCTTTTAAGAGAGGGTCCCAATAAGAACCCCATATGACTTTTAAAACATTCCACCCAGCACCTCTGAAACTACCTTCTAGTTCTTGAATAATTTTCCCATTACCTCTTACAGGACCATCAAGTCTTTGAAGATTGCAGTTAACTACAAAAATTAAATTATCTAACTTCTCCCTGGCCGCTAAACTAATAGCACCCAATGATTCTGGTTCATCTGTTTCTCCGTCGCCTAGAAAAACCCAAATTTTTCTACCTTCATCTTTTAATAATCCTCTGTTGATTAAATATTTCAAAAATCTAGCTTGGTAGATTGCCATGATAGGACCAAGTCCCATCGACACAGTTGGAAACTGCCAGAATTTTGGCATGAGCCAAGGATGAGGATAAGAAGAAAGACCGCCAGCTTCTACCTCTTGTCTGAATCTATTTAATTGTTTTTCTGAAAGTCTACCTTCAAGAAATGCACGAGCATACATACCAGGTGCAGAGTGTCCTTGAAAATAAATCAAATCTCCACCAAAACTTTTATTCTTTGCTCTCCAAAAGTGATTCATACCTACATCGTATAAAGTTGCAGCAGATGCAAATGTACCAATGTGACCACCAAGCTCACTACTTATTTTATTTGCTCTAACAACCATAGCTGCAGCATTCCATCTAATATAAGCTCGTATTTTTTTTTCTATATTTTGATCACCTGGAGATTTAACTTCTAGCTCAGTTGGGATGGTATTTATATATGGAGTAGTTCTAGTATCAGGTAAAACAAGGCCAGCAGTATATGCTTCAGACACAACTTTATTTAATAAGTAACTAGCTCTTGCAGGGCCATCATTCTCGATGACAGAGTTTAAAGATTCTATCCATTCTTTTGTTTCAAGAGGATCTACATCATCTTTTGAAGATGGTTGAACGAATACTTTTCTTATACTATTTTCTTGAATAGAATTTTCTGCTTTTACTATTGTCTCTCTTTTTGTGTGTATGACTTCTTTATTTTGAGCAGTCTTAATTTTTTCATTGTTAGGAAATGCATTCTCTATTTTAGCTAGCAAACTTCCTTTTGAAACTTTGTCTCCAACTTTAACACTTAATTCAATAATTTTTCCAGCAAAGGGTGAAGGAACTTCTACGCTAGACTTGTCACTTTCCAAGGTAACGATAGGATCATCTAAATTAATTTGATCTCCAGATTTGACTAAAATTTCTATAATTTCGACACTTTCAAAATCACCAATATCAGGCACTAATATGTTTTGAGTCATAATTTTTTATTGTAAACTCGAGGAACTTATAAAAAAAACAAACAACAATAAATCTAAATATAATAAAACAATTCATTTTCAAGCAAAAATCGTACTTTTTAATATTTCAAGACTAATAATAAAAAAATACGCGTCAAATTATCAGGTTATTCTCTTTTTTTCATTTCATTTAATCCAACAAGAATTGCAATTATTAAAAATAAAAATGTTGCATTAAAGGTTGTAAAAAAGCTACCGGTACTTTTAAGAGGAAATATTTCAGCAATAAAAATAAAAATAAAAGTTTTTATTAGATTAGAATCATAAAAACTATTTGTGAACATATTTTTTTTCTTAAACAAATGATAGATAATAGATAAAAACAAAGTAACTACTATTACTAACCCTACAAGACCAAGGTCAGTTAGAATTTCAAGATAATAATTATGAGGATGAGTATTACATGTAGTCCAATAATCTAATTGTTTTGGGGCTAGACCACAGTAAAATCTAAAAGAACGTATACCGCCTCCAGTATATTTGTTAATCATCCAAGTGCCATGAAATGTCTCAAACTGAAGAAAATATTCTGGTACCTTAAAAAATTTTTCACCCGTAGTATAAGAAGTACTTCTATCAACTTCTAGTGTAGTTGCAATTTTACCCAATATTTTTATATCTCGTAAGAGATTTGAATAATTCATATTGATCTCAGTATCTTTAAGTAAGGCAGAATTAAGTAGGGCAGAAGAAGACAATACGACAACTAACAAAAATGAAATCAAATAAGCTCTAAGCTTTTTTTCAAAGATAGTTAGAAGAAATATTATAAAACCGAATAACAAAATTGGCATTCGATTTCCAGATAAAATTATTGCAACAAAAAATATCACTAAAGAAAATAAAATTAAAAATTTACCTTTTTTATTTGTAAAAAAAGTTAGAATAGCAAAAATTGTAAATAAAAAGAATCTTTGAATATAGCCACCTGCTATTAATTCGTCACCAAATGGCCCTGAAAGTTTTCTAGGATGTACTGGCTTAAATCCAAAAATATCTTTATCTAAAAAAAATTGATAAAAAATATCTAAGCTAACAAAAAAACAAAAAAAAGTACTAGAAAGAAAAAACCACTTAAAATTCATTAAATTATTTTCCACCATGTATCTAACAGCAAAATATAGGAGTAAATATCTTAGAAAAAAAAATGACTTGTAAATTACAAAATAATTGATTGTTTTTAAGCTTTCGGCACTTAAATCAAGAGGATTTAAAAAATAACCTTCAAACAAATTAAAAATTGAAACAAAAATAGTATATCCAAAAAAAATTAAAACTATTTTATCTATAAAAATTAATTTTATTTCATAAATTTTTTTATGAAAAAAAGAGTAAAAAAAAATTATAAAAAAAATAATATTCAAGTTTATAAAAAAGTTACCAGCTATGAAGCTCAGAGGGATGAAAGACAGTAATAAGTTTAGAAATGTAGTTTTATAATTTTTAATATTAATTAATGTACTCATATTTATTTCGTTTTATTAAATAGGTATCTTTTTGCAATATAATAAATGAATACTTTATTTATGTTTATAGTTAAGATAATAGGTGGTATTTTTAATTAAGCACTTGTAGCTCAACTGGATAGAGCGCTTGGTTACGGACCAGGAGGTTCTGGGTTCAAATCCTAGCAAGTGCACCAATAGATAATTGTTTGGATATGAGTATTAGAAAAGTAAAATATGATGGTAAATAAAATATAATATAAACTTTGAAAATGAAAAAAAAAATACTTGTTAATTTAAGTTTAGTAATGATCTTGTGTTTAATATCTAGGTGTATAGCTGCATTTTATTTTGCTGATGTCAAAATTGATAATGAGTGGGGAAACTTAGTACATAATCTGTATGTTAGTGGTACACTTGGAATTAACGTTGATAGTGGAACTGCTATAGAGTCTAGTTTTGCAGAGGTAGGAGATAAAGTTCTGCCGAGTATCTATATGCCACCACTTTATGCTTATTATATTTATACGTTAAAGATTTTAACAATAGAATTTTTTGATTTAGTTAAAATAGTTATAATTT
>Ga0308004_10001149_pt1 | contig 11734 bp, 9 predicted proteins | sample Neamet38_FD_203156 | JGI IMG/M metagenome (GOLD analysis project Ga0308004, IMG submission 203156) | Marine microbial communities from water near the shore, Antarctic Ocean - #38 | ecosystem: Environmental > Aquatic > Marine > Unclassified | place: Southern Ocean | collected 2014-06-06 | reverse complement strand
AGCTGTTTTCGAATATTCTACAGAAGCTCACCTTACAAAATCGAAATTAGACTCAGAGGGTTTGCAAACGATGTTAATGGATGAAAAAACTATAGATTCAGACCCTTTAATAAGCAATGCCATTGGCGGTGTAAAATTACTAGTATATAAAGACGATTTTGAAAAGGCATTAGAGGTTTATAATGAAATTAGAAGCTATCAAAAAGACAGAAACGGAAATAATTTCTCTTGTCCTAACTGCAATTCTAATCGAATTTTAATTGCCCCAATACAAAGAAAAAATGTTTTCTATATGTTGTTCCCTTTTTTTGAAAAAACCAGGAAGATCTGCAATAAATGTAGCGTAATATTTTAAAATAAAAGAGACCTAGATTTAAAGAAAAGTTATAATTTGCATTCAAATGGAAACTACTAAAACACTTACTTTTTATACCCCAAAACTACCCTCTGGAAACGGAGCAATATTTGTTGACACAGGTATATCTGCAGGATTTCCCTCTCCTGTAGACGATTTTAGTGAAAGCAGAATCTCTCTAGATGATGAATTAATTAAAAATAAAGACACCACGTTTTATGCAAAGGTAAAAGGGCAGTCTATGATTGGTGCTGGTTTAGATGATAATGATTTATTAGTAATTGATCGGAGTTTAGCTCCTACTAATAATAAAATTGCCGTTTGCTTTTTAGATGGAGAATTTACTGTAAAACGCTTACGTGTAGAAAAAAACGAAGTTTGGTTGCAGCCAGAAAATCCTAATTACCCTATCATAAACATTACAAAAGAGAATGATTTTATGGTTTGGGGCATTGTAACAAATGTTATTAAGAAAGTTTAAATTTCTCTTTTTTTAAAAAAACAATCTCTTAATTTGAATAAAACTATGGAAAACACTTTAGAAAACAAAATATTATTAAGTACCGCTACAGATCAAGTTCGAATAGAATTTTATAAAAAAACCTACAAGCATGTTGCTGGTGGCGTTTTATTATTTGTTGTTTTTGAGTATCTATTGCTACAAAGCGATGTTATTGTAAACTTTATGATGTCTATGACGCAAGGTTGGCGTTGGCTTGTAATGTTAGGTGGTTTTATGTTTGTTACTAATTATGCCGAAAGTACCGTTTTAAAGACTGCAGATAAAAATAAACAGTATATGGCATATGCACTCTATGTTTTTGCACAAGCCATTATTTTTGTGCCTCTTTTGTACATCGCAATTTATTATACAGAAAGTGCCGAATTAGTAGAACAGGCAGCTATTGTAACTTTAGCATTATTTACAGGTATTTCTGCAGTTGTTATGGTTACTAAAAAAGATTTTTCATTCTTAAAGGCTGGTTTAACTGTTGGCTTTTTTATTGCAATGGGCTTAATTGTTGCCGGATCTTTATTTGGTTTTAATTTAGGTTTATGGTTCTCTGTTGGTATGTGTGTATTAGCTGGAGGCTCTATTTTATACCAAACCTCTAACTTGGTAAATAAATATGGTACTGAAGATTACATACCTGCTTCTTTAGGTTTATTTGCTTCTTTGATGCTACTTTTTTGGTATGTATTGTCGATATTTATGTCTAGAGATTAAAACTAATTCTTATATAAATAAACAGAAAGACGGTGCTAAAAAGTACTGTCTTTTTTTGTTTAAAAAGTAAATTTATTATCAATAAAAAATACTTTATTATTGTTTTACAATAATTTTTATATATTTGTAGGGCTATAAAAATAAAAATTATGAAAAAAATAAATATATTGAAAGCGATAGTAGATTTACTTTGGATATTTTCTATGCCCGTGGTATTGATAATTATTGGAGTTTCTTTCACAACATTTTTTGTAGATTTAAGTGATTTAAATATTGAGCTGAATACAATCAACATGAATCAAAATGATCTCTTCTCAAAAATATTATTTGTTATTTCATCTTTAAATTATTTATTACTTATTGTGGCTTTGTATTTTTTTAGAAAAGTATTAACCAATTTTGTACGCGTAAGAGTTTTTGAAGAAGTGGTCATTAGTTCTTTTAAGAAAATAGGAAATCTATTAATGTTTTCGGGTTTTATTTCGCTAATAATTTCAATAATTGGTAAAATATATTTTGAACAAAAAGTTTCCTTAGAATTTGGTTTAAATCAACATTTAGTGCTTATTTGTTTGGGTTTATTCTTTTTAGTTTTAAGTGAAATATTTAAAATAGCTAAAAATGTAAAACAAGAAAACGATTTAACTATATAGCTATGGCCATCATTGTAAACTTAGACGTAATGCTTGCCAAACGTAAAATGCGGAGTAAAGAACTGGCAGAAATTATTGGCATTACCACAGCAAATTTATCCATCTTAAAATCTGGTAAAGCAAAAGCTGTTCGTTTTTCTACCTTAGCAGCAATTTGTAAAGCATTAGAATGCCAGCCTGCAGATATTTTAGCATTTGTAACCGATTAATGTATGTTTTAGCTTTAATTTAAATTCCGTTTTTCAATAAAAAAACGAGTTAAAAGCTGGGCACACTCTTTTTCTAAAATCCCACCAACTACTACTGTTTTAGGATGCAATGTGGTCTTTAAATTGATAAAACCTCTTTCTGGCTCAGAAGCACCATACACAATTTTACCAACTTGCGCCCAGTAACTGGCACCAGCGCACATCTGGCATGGTTCTAAAGTAACATATAGCGTGCAATCCTTTAAATATTTTCCGCCTAAAAAATCTGCTGCAGAAGTAAATGCCTGCATTTCCGCATGCGCTGTTACATCATTTAACATTTCTGTTAAGTTATGTGCTCTAGCAATTATTTGGTCTTTAAAAACAACTATAGCACCTACAGGAATTTCTCCTTTTCCAAAAGCGGTTTCTGCTTCCTGAAAAGCTTTTTTCATAAAATAAACATCATCAAAAGGCTGTATCATGAAGTATTGATTAAGAAAGACAAAATTAAGTAAAATATTTGCGATAGCTTTGTATTTATAAAGTAACTGTTTTATCAATATAAAATTGGAAGTTGTATTTTTGTAACCGAATGAAGAATTTGTTAGACAACATATCAAATCCGAAAGATTTAAGAAAATTAAATCCTACTCAATTGCCACAGTTGGCTAAAGAGTTACGTGAATTTATTATTAATGTTATTGCCACAAAAGAAGGGCATTTAGGCGCAAGTTTAGGAGTTATAGAACTTACCATTGCAATTCATTATTTGTTTGATACTCCAAATGATTTACTCGTTTGGGATGTTGGACACCAAGCATACGGCCATAAAATTTTAACGGAAAGAAAGACTATTTTTCACACCAACAGACAATTTGGTGGCATTGCAGGATTCCCATCCAGAAAAGAAAGCGCATTTGATGCTTTTGGCGTGGGGCATTCTTCTACTTCTATTTCTGCAGCTTTAGGAATGGCAATTGCATCTAACCTAAAAGGTCAGACCGAAAAACAACACATTGCTGTTATTGGAGATGCTTCTATTGCCAGCGGAATGGCTTTTGAAGCACTAAACCATGCGGGGGTTTCTAAAGCAAATTTACTCATCATTTTAAACGACAACGCTATTGGAATAGATCCATCTGTTGGTGCTCTTAAAGAATATTTAACCAGGGTAAAGACAGATAGAAAGCTAGCCGCTCAAAATAATATTATAAAAGCCTTAAATTTTGATTATTCTGGTCCAATTGATGGCCATAATTTACCGAAGGTATTGGCTGAATTAGAACGCTTAAAATCTGTGAAAGGTCCTAAGTTTCTGCATGTAATTACCACCAAAGGTAAAGGATTACAGAAAGCAGAAGAAGACCAAGTAACCTATCATGCTCCTGGAAAGTTTGATAAAATTTCTGGTGTGCGCATAAAAAAAACAGCAAGCTTATATACAAAATACCAAGATGTTTTTGGAAAAACAATTGTAGAATTAGCAACACAAAACAATAAAATCATAGGAATTACGCCTGCAATGTTAACAGGAAGTTCGTTAAAATTTATGTTTGAAAAATTTCCGAAAAGAACTTTTGATGTGGGTATTGCAGAACAACATGCAGTAACATTAGCCGCAGGAATGGCAACACAGGGCTTAATTCCATATTGTAACATTTATTCTACCTTTCTACAACGCGCTTATGACCAAGTAATTCATGATGTTGCACTTCAAAATTTGCCAGTTGTATTCTGTTTAGACAGAGCGGGTCTGGTTGGAGAAGATGGTGCTACACATCACGGAGTTTTTGATTTAGCCTACTTGCGTGTCATTCCTAATTTAATTGTTTTTGCACCCAGTAATGAAGTTGATTTGCGCAATATTCTGTATACAGCCCAATTAGGTTTAAAACATCCGATTGCCATTCGATATCCAAGAGGAACTGGAAATATTATTGATTGGCAAAAATCTTTTGAAAAAATTGAAATTGGAAAGGGACTACAGTTAAAAAAAGGTACAAAAAAAGCTGTTTTATCTATTGGAACAATTGCTAAAAATGTGACTAATGCTATTGAATTATCGGATAATTCTTCAGAAATTGCACACTTTGATATGCGTTTTGTAAAACCTTTGGATGAGCATTTGTTGCATGAAGTTTTTAAAAATTACAAAACTATTTTCACCATTGAAGATGGCACCATAAAAGGCGGATTTGGAACTGCTATTTTAGAATTTGCTTCCAAAAATGGGTATAAAAACAAGATTCAAGTACTAGGTATTCCAGATAACTTTATAGAACACGGAAGTGTTTTAGAACTTCAACGTAAAATTGGTTTGGATGCTAAGTCTTTAAGTACTTTTTTTGAATATACATCATAAAAAAAGTCGCTTTTTTAAAGCGACTTTTTTATTGTAGTTATGTAATAAAGAAAATTAATTTATAATTAATTTTTCGCTATAGCTAATTACATTATTGTTAATTTTTAAAATATAGATACCAGTACTTAAATTTTTAGTATTTATAGTTACAATTCCTTGTAAGTCTAATTTCTTAGCATACACTTGTCTACCATTTATATCAAAAATAGATATAGTAGCATTTTTAACTTCATCAATTAAAGAAATACTAATTGATGTACTTGCTGGGTTTGGATACACTGTAAACATCTTTACCTTATCTTTATTAATGTTTAATGAACTACAGTTTGATGCAGGTAAAACATCTTCTGGTGGCATATCAAAACCTTCCGTTTGGTCTAAAATAGAATTTGCATCACCAGAACTTGCACTAAATCCTAAACCTCTTCTGGCAAAAACTCTCCAAATAAGACATTGGTTCGCACCTTCATTTAATGCTATATCTGCTGCAAGAATTGCATCTCTTGCGCCAATAAACCCAGAACTACAAGGAGTCAGTTTTAATCCCTCGGTAACTAATTGCATTGTTTTATTATTTCCTCCTGTACCATTGTAAATATCTGCATCAAAGCCGTATATATTAGTCATTTCCCACTGTAAATCCCATAACATGGTCGCCCAAATAGAACCTACACCATGAACTGAGACAGAACCATCTTCAAATGCCTGATCTTTAACATTATTAAAAGTAAAAGGGTTTACCGTCATATCTGTAGTATAAGGATATCGTCTAATTCCTGTACCTGTAATTGGCTCATTTGTGGCAAAAGTACCTACTCCTCTTAAGGTTGTTTCGGTATCTTCAGCTTTCATGGTAATAGCTACTCCAAAATAATCTGACCATCCCTCTCCTAATTGCTCATTATTCTGCATACAGCTCGAGTTAGAAGAACCCCCTATTAAACGATTAGAAATTCCGTGACCATATTCGTGAGCAATAATACCATTGTCAAAACTGCCGTCAAAACCGTAATTTACTAACGTAGTATTTATAGTTTCTCCATTTTGTAAAGCTGCTATAATAGCGTCTCCAACCTCTTGTGTAACAGAAACTGAAGGAATTGTAATCTCTGTAGTTGCTCCTCCCATAGAAATAACTCCAGCAACATTGTTTACCATTATGACACCAACCGCTCCAGAATTTTCCGCATTTTCTATTTTATCTGTAAAATTACAATTACCTCTTTTTATAACCGTAATTTTGCCTTGCAAACCAAAAATAGGTGCTGATACACAACCTTCCAATGGAGCAGAAGAACGATCATCCATCAATGCTAAGTCAGCGGTTACCGAATTCTCACTTAAAGGAGCTCCTGTTGGGTCTCCATCTGATTCTCCTGTGTTTGTAAAATTTGCATCGTAAGCAGTATAGGTTCCTTCCAAAGTTCCTCCATTAATCGTTACTAGCTTATCATCATCCCAAAGGAACATTTGCATTCGTGGGCTTTGGCCATCTGGAGGCGTTCCAAAATTCGCATTATTTCTTCCACTTCCATCTTGTCCATCTGCAAAAACTTCGTCTCCTGCAGTTCCTCCTTTTTCATAATTATTTACTTGAAAGTTTCCTGAAGCTTCATCAAAACCATACTGATACCAAATATCATGCATTACGTTGTTCATGTAGAACAGGTTTGTTAGCGAGGCGTCTTTATAAGTATCTGGTGTTTTATTTACTGCGTCTAATGGAAAGTTGAAATCTAGTTCAGCCCCACCATCTGGAGAATAACCAGTACCATTGTTACCATCGTCGTCTAATTGTGCGTGTACATTATTACCTCTAGTAATTGTAAATTCTGCTCCGGTTGCCCCGTTCGTATCATGCCATCCAAAAGGAGAAGCTGCAGAATTTTGTGGATTTGCAACGGTAATTCTTGAACCATGATTAGGACTTTCTACTGGTAATGCAAAAACATTGTATTGATCTACTTCAAAACTTAGGGGTTCTTTACTTAAGTTTAAGGGCTTCTTTTTAGAAATATGAGAATGTTTGCCTGTTTCACTATTAAAATTGCAATTAACAGTCCAATCGTTTTTTTGTAAAATTATTCCACTATTTGCATCCACCCTAACATTCCACCAATGAATACCATCTAACGGATACACATTTAATAACCAAGATAATTTTAATGAACCACCCTCTACAAGTTGATAAACTAATTCTACTGGGATATTTTCTTGAGATATTCCACTATTTGAAAAAGTAAATTTATGCGTATTATTTTGTTCTATTAATTGGCTATTACTGATACTTCCTAATTTAAGTTGAGAGGCCGTTTGAGTAATCGCAGCTTTTGCATTTAATACTGGAATTGTTCCATTTACTTTTGAAGAAATGTTACGAACAAAAGAGTTTCCTGAAAAAATTACTTTATTGTCTTTTATGCTAATATTCGACACTGCATTAAAAATTGGAATACCTTTATATAATTGCTGTATATAAACGTTTGTAACTTTTGACTGTTTTGAAAAAACTTCATTTGTAATCTTCCATTCTACAATATCAGACGCTACTAAATCAAACCTTTCAAGATTATCTGATAGATAGGTTTTTATAACATCATTATTATTTTGTCCAAAAGTAACTGCTGATAAAAACAAAATTGAAGATAATATGAAAATTTTATTATTTCCCGGCAGTTTTAAAAGGCAATTAAAGAGTAATTTTAATTTCATTTTTAATTTTATTTGAATTATTTCCACCAAAAATAATTCAAATAATCGTTATTAAATAATATTTCCTGTTAATTTTTTATGCATTCTAATTGCATAGCTATCTGAAATCCTCGACACATAACTGCACACCTGCATAATTCTATCATACAAATTAGCACTCTCTATTTTATATTCTTCTGGTAATAAATTTAAAACCAACTTATCAAAATTAGACGGATTTCCATCAAACTTGTTATTTAAAGCAGTTACAAATACATCTAATAAATCTGCAATAATTCTATAACCCGCAACTTCTTTCTCTACAACCTCTGTGCTTTTGTAAATTTTAGCAACACTAATCTTAATAATGTCATTTATTTGTGCTTCGTAAGCGCATTTCTCTAACAATGATTTTTCAAAAGTACCTGCTAAAATTGCCGCTTCGTTTTCTAAAAAAATGGCTACAGCTTCATTAATTAATACGCCAATTGCCAAAGCACGTAAATAACTTACTCTGTCTGTTTTGTGCTTTAATGAATGGTATTTTTTACTATCAATGGTATCTTTTACGAGCTTAATCATATATTCTAAAGCAAATTCTTCCTCAATTAAACCAAGGTTTATTCCGTCTTCAAAATCTATAATTGTATAACAAATATCGTCTGCCGCTTCTACCAAATAAGCTAAAGGATGCCTATAAAAAGAAATAGCCTCTGCAGATTTCTGTAACATGCCTAAATCTTCTACTACATCTAAAAACTCTTGTTTTTCTGATTGAAAAAAGCCATACTTTTTATCTACAATATGATTGGTTGGGTTTTTCGGAAGACTTTCTTTCGGATACTTTAAAAAGGCTCCTAAGGTGGCGTAAGACAAACGCAAACCTCCAAAAACACCCTCTCTAGATTCTGTTAAAATCTTGAATCCGTTTGCATTTCCTTCAAAGTCTATTAAATCTTGATATTCTTTATCTGTAAGTTTCCCTTTATATTTTGCACCGTTTCCTGTTTTAAAATACTCGCCAATAGCTTTTTCTCCTGAATGCCCAAAAGGCGGATTCCCAATATCATGGGTTACTGAAGCAGCTGCAACTATAGCCCCAAAATCATTAAAAGTGTATCCTAAAGCTGCTAAGTTTGGATGTCTTTCTAACAACACTTTCCCAACCCTTCTACCTAAAGTTCTACCAACAACAGACACTTCTAAACTGTGTGTTAAACGGGTATGTACAAAGTCTGTTTCAGATAACGGAATTACCTGTGTTTTATCTTGTAAACTCCTAAATGCTGATGAAAATATAATTCTATCAAAATCTACATCAAAACCCAAACGGGTTTCATCTTGTGCATCTCTTGGTCTTTTTTGTGTGTCGCCAGAGCGTTTTAAAGAAAGTAGTTGTTCCCAGTTCATCATAATTATAAAATATTGTCTAAATTAAACAAAAAAGAGAAGCCTTCCGACTTCTCTTTTTATCAATTTTGTAATAAAAAATAATCTACTCGATTATCCTTCGCAACTTGCACAGTCTTTCTTTTGTTTAAATTTTTGTGCTGCATTCATACTGTGTTGGTAATACATAGATTTTACACCTAATTTCCAAGCCGTAATATATACATCGTTTACTTCTTTAATTGGCATATCTGGGTGTACCATAATATTTATAGATTGCCCTTGATCTATATGCGTTTGTCTATTTGCTGCTTGATACACAATTACTTTTTGATCTATTTCTGAATACGTTTTAAAAACGTCTTTTTCTGCAGCTGTTAAAATACTTAAATGTTGCACAGAACCATCATTATCTCTAATACTTTTCCAAACATCTGAAGTACTTTGTCCTTTTGCTTCTAATAATTTTTCTAAAATAGGATTTCTAATCGTTGTTTTTATCTTCGCAATATCTTTTACATAAATATTAGACCATATTGGCTCTATACCTTGTGACACTTGCCCTAAGATAAAAGCAGATGATGTTGTAGGTGCTACTGCATTTAAAGTGGTGTTACGTCTACCATACCCTTTTAATACTGCTGGCTCTCCGTACATTTTTGCCATTTCTTCCGACGCTTTGTACGATTTTTCTTTAATAACTTTAAAGATTTCTGTATTTAAGTTATACGCTTCTTGACTATCGAATGCCAACATTTTAGATTGTAATAAAGAATGCCAACCTAAAGCTCCTAAACCTAAAGCTCTATTTTCTTTTGCAAAATTGTAGGCTTTTTCCATAAAACGAAATGTAAACTGATCGTCTCTATCTGGAGAGTCTTTAAATACTTCTAATTTAGTAATAAACTCTTGCATTACTGCATCTAAAAAGAAAGCTAAAGTTTCTACTGCATCTGTATCTTTCCACTCCTCATAATGCACCAAGTTAATTGATGATAAACAACAAACAAAAGACCAATCTTCATTAGAAGGTAACATTATTTCTGTACAAAGATTACTTGCATAAATCTCATGCTTATTATCTTTATAAACATCGACAGTTCCGTTATTTGCATTATCTCTAAACAAAATGTAAGGATACCCTATCTCACCTCTTCTTTGTAAAATTTTTGCCCAAATACTTCTCTTTTCTGTATCTCCAGCAATCATTTCTTCCATCCATTGGTTACTTACTGTAACACCATGGGTTAATTCTTGTATTGGGTTTCCTTCCGTTCCTATTTCTAAAAATTCTTTAATATCTTTGTGATCAACTGGTAAATATGGAGAAAAACGTCCACGCCTTACAGAACCTTGACTTACAACATCAACCATTTTTTCAAATAATTGCATAATATGCACAGAACCAGATGATGACCCATTATTTTTTACATCTGCACCTCTTTCACGTAACTTACCAAAGTACCCTGAAGTACCTCCGCCTAATTTAGACATCATGCCTACTTCAGATTGTGAGTATAAAATATCTCCCATATCATCTGCTACGTGCGAACCAAAACAACTAATAGGCAACCCTCTTTTCTTTCCAAAATTAGACCAAACTGGTGACGATAAAGAAAAATAACCTGCAGCCATATACTTGTAGAACTTATCTGAAAATCCTTTAATTTTCAAGATACCTTCTGCATTGTCTGCTATTTCGCGTATTCTTTCTTCTGGAGTTGTGTCTCCTGTTAAATAACCAGACTCTAAAAATTTGCGACTGTTTTCTGTTAACCAAGTAATTTCTGGCTCTTTTTGTTTTTCGAGGATTTCTTTTCTAGCAGTATTAGCTGCTTGAATTAATTGTTCGTGCTCTGTAAGTTGGGTAGTCTTAGATTCAGTTTGGTTCATAGATTTAAAATAAGTCGTCGCTAGTTATACTTTTAGTTCTTTTGCTGTAATTAATAGATCTTTTTACAAAGAAATCTCCGTGTTTGGTTCCAATAATTTCATCATCAAACCAATCTGTTTCAGATAATAGAACGGCATCAATTTCAAATATTTTTGTTATTCCTATACTTGCCAATGAGTTATTAAATCTATTTTTTACGAATTCTTTTATTACTTTTTTAGGTAAGAAGTCTAATTCTCCTTTTTCAAAAATCCAATCAATTATTTTACTTTCAGAGATAAAAGCTTCTCTACAAGTTTCTTGAACCATTAAACTATGATCCTCATCAAACCAATCTGGATTTTCTTCTTTTATAATTTTAATAATATCGATACCAAAATCTCCATGAATTTGCTCTTCTTTAGAAGTAGCTTCTACCACATTAGAAATTCCTTTTAATACATTTTTATGCTTGTTAAAAGCCATTATTATTAAAAACTGAGAAAACAAAGACACATGCTCTATAAATAAAGAAAAAAGAATAATAGATTCAGAAAATTCTTTATTGTCTTCACTTTTTACATTCTTTAGAGCTCCCTCTAAATAATTTACACGCCTCATCATTACTGGGTTCTTCTTTAAGTTATGAAACTCGTTGTTTAACCCTAAAATCTCTAGTAAGTGTGAATATGCATCATGATGACGTACTTCACTTTCTGCAAACGTAGATCCAACAGCACCAATTTCTGGTTTTGGCATTTTCTTATAAATATCTCCCCAAAATGTTTTAACAGCTACTTCTATTTGAGAAATTGCCAGCATTGTGTTTTTTATAGCACCTTGTTCCACTTCTGTAAGTGTAGCCTTAAAATCTTGTATATCACTTGTGTAATTAAACTCTGTATGAATCCAATAAGAGTGTCTAATAGCATCTACATAATCCGTTAAAGCAGGATAATCATAAGGCTTTAAGTTTAGTCTCTTTTCAAAAA
>Ga0308004_10001143_pt1 | contig 11754 bp, 12 predicted proteins | sample Neamet38_FD_203156 | JGI IMG/M metagenome (GOLD analysis project Ga0308004, IMG submission 203156) | Marine microbial communities from water near the shore, Antarctic Ocean - #38 | ecosystem: Environmental > Aquatic > Marine > Unclassified | place: Southern Ocean | collected 2014-06-06 | reverse complement strand
ATAGATAATGAACTACGATAAAAATAATATTTTTGCTAAAATTTTAAGAAAAGAAATACCTTGTAAAAAAATATTTGAAAATGACCATGTATTATCATTTCACGATATTAACCCCCAAAAAAAAATCCACGTATTAGTAATACCAAAAGGTGATTATATTAACTTAGATGACTTTAATAATAGAGCCTCAGACCAAGAAATAGTTGCGCTAAGTAAAGCTATTACCGAAGTTTCTAAAATATTAGGAATATCACTCGGTACAGACAGGGGTTACCGCGCACTTACCAATATAAACGAACATGGAGGCCAAGAGGTTCCACATTTACACTTTCATCTATTTGGGGGTGAAAAAATAGGAAAAATGGTTGAGTGACAGAAAAAATTTTTAGAAATTACTTAGAAATAAAAAATCAAAAAGATTTTAAAAAAGTAGAGAAACCGTCAGAGAGTTATTCTGTAAAGATGGCTGACCCTAAGGATTTTCAGTTAAATAAATTTTTTTATAAAAACATAGGAAAAAACTGCCAATGGGTTGACAGACTTATTTGGTCAGATTTAAATTGGATAGACTATGTGTCTAATAAAAACCTTTTTACTTATATTTTGAAAGATCAAGAGGAAATTGCTGGCTATTTTGAACTTTTATTAAGCGAAAATAATGATGAAGCTGAAATTGCTTACTTGGGTATCTTGGAAGAACATTTTGGAAAAAAATTGGGTGGTTATTTGCTGAGTGAAGCAATAAAACAATCATTTAGAATGAAATCTTCAAGGGTTTGGGTTCACACATGCTCACTTGACCATAAGAATGCCTTAGGAAACTATTTATCAAGAGGAATGAAAATTTTTAAATCAGAAACTTTGATTAAGTAATTCATTAATCCCTTGTTGGTAGTATAAAAATTGTATCATCTACTGGATCATTAATCCTAATAGATGAAATAAAAGTAATACTTAAATTTTGATAAATATCTTCAGTTTGCCAACCTATTAGATTAAAATTTTTTTTATCAAAAAAAATATTTAGCTCGATATCATTTTCAAAAATTTTAAAAACTACAAACTGATCATCAACACTTCTTGCATCTAAAATACTTATTTTAGAAATTAAATATTCCTTATTTAATAGTAATTCCAAAGGTGTTTTTTTGAGTGGATAAAGATAGTAGTTTCCACTGTTTCGAATTTTGATTACTAATGAATTACCATCAGAAACAAGAACTTTTTTATTCGATCCAATATATTCACAAAAAATTTTTTTAGGATATTTTATAACACAATATCCATTTTCATTTTTTTCTGCAATTGTTTGTATGAAATTAAAACTTAAAATATTAGTAAGCTTAATTTGAGATATAATTTTTTCTTTAACCGAAGAAAAAGCAGGATTGTAAAAATTTAATATAAAAAGAATTGTTAGAAATCTAAGCATTAAAGAATTTCTCTTTTGCCAACATGATTTGCTTTGCTGACAACTCCATTCACTTCCATCATATCAACAATTCGTGCAGCTCTATTGTATCCAATTTGCAATTTTCTTTGTAAAAAAGAGGTTGAAGCTTTACCTTCAGATCTAATTATATCAAGTGCCGCTTGGTATAGTTCGTCTTTATCTCCTGAGTCTGCTGAGCTGCTTCCTGTGTCTTTTTCATCTACAAAATTTAAAATTTCATCTATATAATCTGGTTCTGCTTGTCCTCTTAAGTAGTTATTAACTTTTTCTATTTCATTATCTGAAACAAATGGTGCATGAATTCTAATTATACGATTGGCCGAAGACATATAGAGCATATCGCCTTTACCTAATAGCTGTTCAGCACCTTGTTCTCCCAAGATAGTTCTACTATCAATTTTCGAGGTCACCTGAAAAGATATTCTAGTCGGGAAATTTGCTTTGATAGTTCCCGTAATGACATCAACACTGGGTCGTTGTGTGGCCATAATAATATGAATACCAGCTGCTCTGGCCATTTGAGATAATTTTTGTATATAATTTTCAATTTCCTTTCCTGCCACAAGCATCAAATCTGACATCTCATCGACAACAACAACAATATAAGGCATAGCTAGTGTATGTTTGGCGTTGTAGCCATCAATGTTTCTAACTCCATCTTTAGTCATTAGTTTATATCTGTTCTCCATTTCTTTAACTACCCATCCTAATACTGAAGCAGCTTTTTTGGCCTCAGTTATAACTGGACACAACAAATGAGGAATGCCCTCGTAAGTCGACAATTCCAACATTTTTGGATCAATTAGAATAAATTTGCACTTTTCAGGTGGATGTCGATATAGCAGAGAAAGAATAATAGTATTTATACAAACTGACTTTCCAGAACCTGTTGTTCCAGCTATTAACAAATGAGGCATAGATGCTAAATCACCAACAACCGGAATGCCCGAAATATTTTTCCCTAAAGCGATAGGCAGCCTAACATCTCTTTTTGTAAAATCAGTATTTGAAATTATTTCACTTAAATAAACATTCTCACGCGATGCATTTGGCAGCTCGATACCAACTGTACTTCTTCCAGGTATAGTAGCAATACGAGCAGATTCAGAACTAGTATTTCTAGCTATATCATCAGAAAGGTTGATAATTTTAGAAACCTTTACACCAGCAGCAGGTTCAAATTCGTTTAAAGTAACAACGGGCCCATGGCTGACTTTCTTAATTTGACCATTGACACCAAAATCTAAAAGAATTTTTTCTAAAAATTCGGTATCAATGTAATTATCATTTCTTAATTTCCCTTTATCATCCTTGGTGGGTATTTTTAATAAATCTACAGAAGGTAATTTAAACCTAGTTTTTTTGATCAATTCTTTATTGTCATTTTTTATAAAGGGTAAGTCTTCCTGAATTAAGCTTTTAATTTGTTCTTGAGGAATGAATTCATTAATTATTTCATTTTCTTTAGTGTAATTTTTTTGTTTATTATGAAATAAATACTTTAATACTTTTTTAATAATTTTGTAAAAGGAACTAACTTTAAATTGAATAGTAATTAAGAAAAAGATGATTATTAATGATAATAATGAATAATAAGCTATTTTAATATTAAGATTAATCAAAGAATTTAAAAAAGTAGTTTCTAAATATTTTCCTACAAAACCACCTTGCCCATTAATGTATAGCTCAAAGGCGTTTTTATAAAAAATAGAAAAAAATATAGAACCACAAAATAGGTATAAAATAATATAAAAATTACTTTCAATTATCAAAAAAATTTTTTTAGTAAGGAAAATATTTATTCCAGTAATGATTAAACTAAAAGGAACCAATAAAGAGATTAGTCCAAATGACTGAAAAAAAAGATCAGATGAAAAACTACCACGGTAACCCAGGAGATTTTTTACTTGAGTGTTCTCTGAAAAAATAAAATTAGGATCATCTGGTGAAAAACTATTAAGTGAAATTAATAAAAAAAATCCTATTGAAACAATACATACGCCAAAAATTTCTATAAACCTGTTAACACCAAAGATTAACATATTATTGGCTAATTTTTTTAATTCCATAAATTAATAAATCAAATTAATCACTTTGTATCATCTAATTTTTATTGTTAAAATCAAAAATTAATTATGAATATTTGTATTATAGGTGATGGACTTACCAGTCTATCTTTAGCTAAAAATCTTATAAATAAAAAAATAAATGTACACGTTTATTACAAAAAGACAGCTAAAAATTTTTCATCTAGCAGGACAATAGGAGTGTCAAAAAACAATTTAGAGTTTTTTGAAAAAAGCATCAATAAGTTGCCAAAAAAGAAAATGTGGGGAATAAAAAGAATAGAAATATATTCTGAAAAACTAACGAAAGATAGAATACTGGATTTTGAAGATAATAAAAAAAACTTATTTTATATGATAAAAAACGATGTTCTTTATAAACTCCTAAATGATAAATTATCAAAAAGTAAACTATTTAAAAAAAAATTAATAAAAAAAAATTTTTCTTATGGCAAATTACTAAAGACAAACAATTACGATTTAATAATTAATTGTGATCAAAATAACGAAATTTCAAAGAAATATTTTAATCAAAAAATTGAAAAAGATTATAGAAATTATGCATATACAACAATTTTAGAACACAAGAAAATAAAAAACTATTCAGCTACTCAAGTTTTTACCAATCTGGGACCAGTTGCTTTTTTGCCAATATCAAATACGAAAACTTCAGTAGTTTGTTCACTCGACACTAGCAAAAAAAATTATAATGATAATCAGGTATTAGAATTAATAAATAAAAATAATCCAAAATTTAAAATAAAAAAAATTCATAATCTTTCTAGTTTTGAATTAAAATCATCAAATTTACGAAAATATTACCATGAAAATATATTGGCATTTGGTGAATTGCTTCACAGGATTCATCCATTAGCTGGTCAAGGCTTTAATATGACCATTAGAGATATAAATGCTTTATCCGAAATTATTCAAAATAAAATAGACCTAGGATTGCAATTAGATACTTTTGTTTTAAAAGAATTTCAAAACAAAACAAAAAATAGAAATTTTATGTTTTCTAATGGGATAGATTTTATCTATGAATTTTTTAACTTTGATAAAAAAAATAAAGGAAAAAATATAAATAGAATTTTAAAGTATTTTGGTAGTAATAAAACTTTTACGAATTTAGTTATTAAATTTGCGGATAAGGGGCTAAGTATTTAATAATTACTGTATAGTTGTATTATCATAATTATCGTAACTATAGGATTTTAAAATCTCTGCAATTTTATTTTTTCTTATTTTTAAATTTTCACTTTCTAATAAAATCTGTTTTTCTTCTACCGAAAAAGGAGAGGCCATAGCCAAGGCATTTATTGTCTCATTCAAATCTTGTTTTTCTAGTGATTTCCAATTAATTACATATCCTTTTTTTTCAAATAAGGATTTCAAATCTTTAAAAATTAATTCAAGGTCCGAAAATTTTAATTCTTCTTTAGGAAATTTCAAATCAGCTTGGTAGTCATTAAAATTAACTACACACTCACGATATGGTTTATTATTTTTAACTTCTTTGACAATATTGAAGCGAGTTACACCACTCAGTTCAATTAAATATCTACCGTTAATGTCTTTAAAACTAGTAATTTTTCCTAAACATCCAACATCATGCAATTCTGGAATAGAGTCAATTTTATTTTTTTTAGGTTGTATTAACCCTATCATTTTATTTTTTTGCATGCTGTCATTAATCATTTCAACATATCTTGGTTCAAAAATATTTAATGGCACAGTAGTATTAGGAAAAATAATAAAATTGGAAAGAGGAAATACAGGTATTGTATTTGGAAGATTCTTAAAATTAAACATTAAATATCTATAACAAATTATACTAAATTAATCATATTTAATTTATAAATTTATTAAAATGTATAAAAATAATTAAATGAAAAAAATTTATAGTGAAAAAATAGCCCAACTATTTACCAAATCTTTAGAATTTAAGAACATAGGAGATTTGGTAAAATCAGAAAACACTTTAAAGAGAGTATTAAAACTCGAGCCAAATAATTCTATTGCCTTAAATAATCTTGGAAATATTTATTCACAACGAAATGATTTAAATAAAGCAATAATTTTTTACTCAAAAGCAGTTAGTATTAAAAAAGATTATAGCAATGCAATTTTTAATCTGGCACTTACAAGTGAAGAAATAGGAAAAAAAAACGATGCAATTAAATTATATAAAAATGCAATAAGATATGACCCAGATAATTTAGCCTTTTACCACAACCTTTCTAGAATTGATGAAACTATTTTTTTAGTCAAGAGTATTAACCTTATTAAAAAAATTCTAAAAAACAAAGACTGTTCAAATTTTAATAAATCATCAGGTTTTTTTATTTTAGCTTACGATCAAAGAAGAAAAAGAAATATAAAAAAAGAAATTGAATATTTGATACAAGCTCATAAGTTTTTTCTTTATTCTAATGAAAAAATCCATAATCAAATATCTTTTTTTTGGATTAGGTTAATGCCAAAAATTATCAAAAAATTTGATTTTGAACTTGAACATACTCAAAAACAAATTAAACCAATTTTTATAGTTGGGTTGCCAAGATCAGGCTCAACTCTCATTGAGAGCATATTATGCTCAGGGAAAAAAATAATACCCAATGGTGGAGAAACTGCAATTATTCATCGAACCTTTATGGATGTTAGCAAAAATTTTTTTGTTCAAAAAAAATTTCTAATAGATGCTGAAAAATTAAATATTAATGAAAAATCTTTTGTTAAAAAAGCAAATGACCAATACAAGTTGCTCAATTTAACAAATAAAGATAATGTTTTTACTGATAAATCTTTAGAAAATTTTTTTTACATTGAGCTTATTATCAAGTTTTTTCCAAATTCAAAAATTATTATTTGTAAGAGAAATATCCTTCAAATAATCATATCAATTTATCAAAATTTTTTACCAAAAATTAAATGGTCCCACTCAATAGATAATATCCTTGAATACATTGATAACTATTTCAAAATTATTGATAATTTTGAAAAGGAATATCCAAATAAAATGCATATTGTTGAGTTAGAGAAATTAATAAAAAATCCAATAAATTCATCAAAAGATCTGTTTAATTTTTGTAATCTTGAATGGGATAAAAAATGTCTAGAGTTTTACAAAAGGGATGATTTAATCTCTAAAACTGCAAGCAATGTACAAGTTAGAAGTAAGATCTTCAGTGCTGACCAAAAAAAAAATATAGCTTATAAAGAATTTCTCCAACCATATGCGAGTAAGTATGAGTGGCTGAAAGTAATTTTATAGTTTTTATTATTGCTTACGTAATAAAAAACGTCTATTTATAATTTCTTTAAATGCGGGTCTAGCTCATTGGTAGAGCGAATCGTTGCCAACGATTAGGTAGAGGGTTCGATTCCCTTGACCCGCTCCATTTAAATTAAAATATGTTTATATATGAGTGACCTTTTAGATAAAAAATGTATTCCTTGTGAAGGTGGTATTCTCCCATTCGATATAGGCGAAATTCACAAATATCAAAAAAAAGTAGATGGATGGAGTTTAAAAAAAAATGAAAAGAAAATATATTTTTTAGAAAAAAATTTTGATTTTAAAAACTTTATGCACAGTCAAAATTTTATAATTAAGGTTGGAAAAATTTCAGAACAAGAAAATCATCATCCAGACATTTCATATGGGTGGGGGTATGCAAAAATTTTAATTACAACACATGCAATAGAAGGTCTTTCAGAAAATGACTTTATCTTAGCTGCTAAAATAGACCAAATTTTTAGTGTCTAAAATGCCTTGTTTTTGAAAATAACAAAATAGTATTAGTTTGATTCACAAACTTTATTACCTCTTTATCTCTAATAGAGCCCGATGGTTGTACGACAGCAGTTACACCTGATTGGACTAATTTTTCTATTCCATCTACAAATGGAAAGAAAGCATCAGAGGCTGCAACTACATCGCTTTTCAAATTTTGAAATTTATTCATTTTATCGATAGCAATTTGGCAGCTATCTAGTCTGCTGGGTTGACCAGAACCAATACCAACAGTCGTATAGTCACTTACCAAAACAATAGCGTTAGATTTAACATATCTACAAACATTAAAAGCAAAAATTAAATCTCTTAATTGAGATTTATTGGGTTTCTTTTTTGAAACTATTTTAAAATCTTTGATATTAAAAGTCTTTAAGTCTTCTGATTGAGTAAGGATAGATTCATTGGCTGAAGTAAACCTAACAAGATTTTTCATCAAAAAATTTGATGCATCAATAATTCTTAAATTCTTTTTCTGTTTTAATATTTTTAAAGCTTCATTATCAAACCCATTTGCAATAATTACTTCTAAAAAAATATTTTTTAGCTCTAGAGCTAAATCTTTAGTTATAATAAAGTTGCATGAAACTATTCCTCCAAAAGCACTTATGGGGTCACAAGCTAGTGCCAATTGATAGCTTTTTAAATTGTTTTTGTGTATAGAAACACCACAAGGATTTGCATGTTTTACTATAACCGTACCTAAATTCTTTGGTAAGGATTTTGAAATAGTTAAGGCAGAAAATATATCATTATAGTTATTGTAACTTAATTGCTTTCCATGAATTTGCTCAATATCTAAACTTTTTGTTTTTGAGTAAATTCCAGCTTCTTGATGTGGATTTTCACCGTATCTTAGTTTTTCAATTAAATTTCCATATATAACTTTTTTTTTGGGAAAGTAGATATTTTGAATCTTATTAAAATAATTTGAAATCACTGCATCATAATAAGCTGTTTCAGAAAAAGCTTCTAAGGACATTTTTTCTCTAAAATTTAAAGTAGTAGAGCCGTTGTTTCTTTCCAATTCATCAATTAGATCATCATACTGCCCAGAAGAGCTAATAACAGTTACATCGCTATAGTTTTTTGCGGCTGCTCTAACCATCGTTGGACCACCAACGTCTATATTTTCAACAATCTTAAAGTGGTTAGTTGTCTGTTTTAGAGTTTCTTCAAAAGGGTAGAAGTTAACAATTACTAAATCAATTTCTTCAAAATTGTTTTTGGTTAAGTCAGCTTTGTGAGATTTGTTATTTCGTTTACTTAATATTCCAGCATGGATTTTTGGGTGTAAGGTTTTAACTCTTCCACCAAGTATTTCTGGTGAGCCTGTGTATTCTGATACCTCTAAACACTTAAATTTTAGTTTTTTTATTTCATTATAAGTACCACCAGAACTGATCAGTTCGATATTATATTTAGTTAAAGCTTTTAAAAGTTCTTTTAGATTTTTTTTGTCTGAAACTGAAATTAAAGCTTTTTTAATTTTTTTCATTATAATTTAGAGATTTCCCATTTTATAGTCTGATTATCATTGTTAGTCATTCCTGAAATAAATATATTTTTGTTATGAACAAAATAATTTTTTTTACCAAAATACAGTCCATTATCAATATTTATAGTATTGTTGTTAGAATTAAATTTCCATCCTTCACCATCTAAGTCAATAAGTATACTCTTACCGTCTAATGTTTTCATTACCTTAACATTTGGCTCTAAATGGAATCTAATTTCAAATTTAAGATTTCCAATCTTATTTTTTGAGATAATCTTATCATGACCGATAAATTTCATTTGCTCAGGATAAAACTCAATTTCCCTGTCATGTATGACATCATATTGTTTTAAATAACCATCATGTGCAGCGTTAATTTTCCAGTAGTTTTCCTCAAATACAACATTCTTTTTTATTATTTTAAGGCTTTCAAATATTTTTGACTTCTCGGTAAACTTACACGAAGACCTATCGTCTAAAATCAGGGTACTATGTGTTGCACTTGATTTAGATATTTTATTCAATTGATTTTTAGAATCCTGAAAATAACCTGAATTACAAATTAATTTTCTTCCACTGGATATGATTTCAAAGGATAATGATCCTGCTTGATAATTAGATGAAAATTTTTTATCTGGGGATGGCCCAATATCCATAACTAAAAAAATTTTTTTGTTTTTAAGAATTGCATATCCACCTAATTCAGTGTTTTGATTTTTAAAGTTATAGCCAAATTTCTTTAAGTAATTATCAAGATTAATGTTGTTGTTTTCATGATTACCGTTGAATAAAAGTTTGCATTTACTGTTTTGTGAAGTGAAGGCATAAGCCTGACCTAGATAGTATATATTTTCATTAATAAATTCAGGTATTTCATTTTGAGATTCTTTGAGCCACTCTCTAATTAAAACAAAATATTTCAAGTAGAGATTTAATTGTCTGATATTTCGTGATTTAGGAAAACCATTATTATCAAAAGAAATTTTTATCAGTTTTTTTAATAGGTTAAATCCTAGACTCAAATAACCATCTTTATCTTTATAAGATAATCCGGCTAAAATAATAGCTGAGCAACCTATCATTTTATTATCTAACAATTCAGAAGTCTTAATTTCATTGATTAAGTGATTGATCTGTTTTTTAATAATGTTGTTGAATTTCTCTTTATAATTATCATCACCATCTTCATAGGTAAGCCTTGAGTTTGAGAGCCAAGCAATTATTCTTTTTGCAACTATATCGACCTCCCAACTCCTAGAGTCGTATTGGTGGTTTTTTTTTACCCATTGTAAAATTATATCTTGAGTATCTTTTTTGGAAGATTTTAAGTCTAAACTAAATAACCAAAAAAAACTATTCAGATTTTTATAATCTTTGTTACTAAGTTTTTGATTGTTCCATATTTCTTTTAAAAAATAATTTTTAATATTAATTTTTTTTTTATCATATTTAATGAGACAATCTAATAAACTCGGACTAGGTTTGTACTTTAAAGAAGCGTTAATAGAGGGAGAAATTTTCTTATTATAAATACTAGAATTTAGATAAAGAGATCGTACCTTTTTTTTAAAAAATATAAAAGAATTCTTAAAAATCATTATTTTAACTTGATTTTAGAAGATCTATATTTTTTTTTATATTTCCATTATTCTCTTTAAATATTGTTGTACCAGATACTAAAATATTTGCACCAGCCTCAATAGCTAACCTATTATTATCGAAATTAATTCCACCATCAATTTCAATATCAAATTTTAAATTTTTTTGATCTTTTATTCTTTTTAACTCTTTAATTTTGTCTAATATCTCGGGCATAAATTTTTGCCCTCCAAATCCAGGATTTACACTCATAATTAGAACCAAATCAATTTTATTTAGCAGGTCTGTTATTAAATTAATTTTTGTCTTTGGGTTTAGAGAAACTCCAATTTTTTTACCTAAATTTTTAACGTGTTGAATAGAGTATTTTAAATCTTCAGTAGCTTCAGGGTGTATAGTTATAATATCTGCTCCTGCATCAGCATAATCTTGAATATATTTATGAACAGGAGATATCATTAAATGAACATCAAAAGGTAGTGTTGTATATTGTCTTAAAGCTTTAATTACAGGAGGTCCCACAGTTAAGTTAGGAACAAAATGACCATCCATTACATCTACATGAATCATATCAGCCCCACCTTCTTCTAGTCTTTTAATTTCATTTCCTAATTGGCTAAAATCAGCAGATAAAATTGATGGTGAAATTTTTATTTTTTTCATTGATTGATACATTAGTAGTATCAATTTTATTTTTTAATTTGAATTAATTATTTACCAAAAATACGATAAATTTCTGTAGCAATTTCACTTTCTAAAGGAAAAGACAACATTCCCATGACAGAATAGCCCAATAGATAAGGCATAAGGTAAAATCTAATCATGTAAAAGAACCAAGCTACATAAAGCGGAACAAGAGGGTCTATTATGAATGAAGGAGTGATTGGCTTAAACAAACGTATTAATGGGTTTGTCAATTTTACAAAAGCTTTCATAAAAAAGAATTCTGAATTTTCTCTTTGAAAGATATTCATCGCAACTCTTCCAATAAGGGTCCACATAACGACACCTAAAATATAATCAATTATAAGAATTAAAGGATGAATTTCTGGCATAAATGTAAAAAGGAATTTTGTTTTTAAACTTAACTAAGGGGCAAAATTAATCGCCCCTTAGTATAAAATTTAATTAGTGTTGTTTTCCTAGAATTGTTTTACCACTAGGAATACGAAGCTCGTCAATCATTGCTTGAGTTCTTGCATCTGGTGCGGCAGTTGCCAAACTAACAGCAACCATAGATACTAAACTAACCAATGCTCCAACGATACCGAATGTAAGCTGAGTAATACCCCAGAATCCAGATCCACCATTACGTACCCAAATTAAGTACGCCATACCAGAA
>Ga0308004_10001141_pt1 | contig 11760 bp, 5 predicted proteins | sample Neamet38_FD_203156 | JGI IMG/M metagenome (GOLD analysis project Ga0308004, IMG submission 203156) | Marine microbial communities from water near the shore, Antarctic Ocean - #38 | ecosystem: Environmental > Aquatic > Marine > Unclassified | place: Southern Ocean | collected 2014-06-06 | reverse complement strand
GGAAGAATCGTAACACCTTCAATGGCATTGCGGTACTACCATACAACGGAGGTACATATACGCAAGCTCCCTTTGAGGACATCACAGAAGAACGATTCAATATGTTAGAGAGTAGTCTTAATAGCATTGATCTGACTAAGGTGATAGAAGCGGAGGACGAGACTGACCTATCAGGTGAGGCAGCATGTGCAGGAGGTGCATGTGAAATCCCTTAGTGGCATAGGTATTGCATTGTACTACTGTACTGTCAAGGATTAGACAGTAAAAAGCCCCATTGCTGTCAAGAGCTTTGGGGCTTTTCTTTGGGTGGAGTTTAATACAGTAAGCTATCCATCTCTTCTACTAAACCACCAACATCAAACTTAGGTGTCAGTTCCTTGATTGCATTGGCGGCAGGTAGTCTATTCTCTTTATAGTTAACTGCTGTTTTATTGCTAGCGTGTCGGCCTGGCTTGGCTAGTTTCAGATCCTTTAGTTTAACCGCTAGTTTATTTATGAGGTCTGCCTTTGCTGGAGGCAGTGACTCTGCCAAATACTCTAAAGCTACGGACACATTAGCGTCACTTCTAGGTAAACTACCCCCTGTTAACTGATCCAGCATACCAATATAAGCACCTCTTGATCCTCTACCTTTGTTGTTCTTTATAGTACCTGCAACTTCTTGCAGTGCAAGTTTCCATTCTTTGTAAGCAGCATTAGCCATTTGAGGTGGCAAAGGTTTACTGCGAGTGGGGTTAGGTGCATCTACCCTAGCTGTCTGCAATCCATGATTTTTTCCTACATCATTAATAGCCTGAGTAATCTTACGCATACGTGTCTGTGTATCGTCCACTTCCCAATCTACATTAAAGTGATCCTTAAGGTTTATCATCCTTATCATCTTAGTATTATCACCACCCTTAATACTTAGGGGTTCTAAGCCAGCATAGCCCCTGTCTTCATCGGGGTTAAACATTTCATTATTTCTGGATGTCTTCATACTAGGATTCAGCATACTATCAGTTCTACTATCCTTTAACCCATACTTATTTACTGACTCCGTACCTGAGAATCTAAACTGATCATCCACTGTATCAGCATATTGCTTTAGCATCTCAGGATTATCACTTACATTCTTTAAGTTCATCTTGTTTGCTTCTGTGATAGCTGACTCACCTTCAAGGTGCATACTTTGGGGTAGCCTTGTAGCACGATAGCCTTCACCACCTGTGACACCCAAGTCAAAGTACCTAGCTTTTGCTCCCTCTCTTAATCCTGAGGTTGTAGCATTGTCTAGTCCTGTATCATCGTATACTTTTGCTGGCATATTGCTAGAGGAGTAGTGGTAGTCAGCCGCATTCATAGTATCATAGTATACGTTAGCAGGATTCCTTCCACCGAATGCTTCTTGATAGCCTAAGAAGTTAGGGCTGTCAGTAAAAGAACTAGCCCCTATTCCCAATTCTTGGTGAGGCGTACCATAAAATACACCTTCATCATCTACTTTAGACTCATAGTAATCCTGTGTGTTTAGCAGCTTTCTATCACCACCTTCCCTAGTTTTATCAGCCGCTTTATTCTTTTGATTTACAGACCAATCCTTTTCCCCTTTAAGTATTTCTACGTCAGGTCTATTGGCATACTTCTTCTGCATCCTTTTATACGCTTTGGCTTCACTCTTTAATAATGCTGCCATCTCTGCTGCTGCACTGGGGTCATTCAAGTCCATGCTACGATAGTACCCACCAAATTCTTCAAGCACATCCTCCACTAGACCTACCCGATCTGTGTGGTTGGGATTGTCAGGACTCCACTCGTCAAAATCTGATGGTTCCTTACTTGCTTTAAGCCGTGGGTTCTCTAGGTCTATGTTGCCCTGAGCATCTGAAAACTTATGTATGGGATACAAGGTACGACCTTCTAGTGTTTCCTCGTAACCTCTAAGGCTACCTGTCTTATCACTATAGTCTTTTCTTGATGCGTTATACCTACCTACTACGGCACGATCCTTTATTAATTTATAATATCTATAAGCATCATCAATGTTATCCGCAGTAACCTTAGGACGTTTGAACTTAGTTAATGCTGTCTCTAAAACAATAGTGGGAATATCTTTTAAATCATCGTTCTTCTGTGCCATAAATTTTAACACTTGGAACTCTGCTTCTTTGTTACGCATTAGGTGGGATAAAGATTTATCAGGTGCTATGAACCCATCATGTATGCCACCCTCGTAGTCAGATAGATTTCTAATGGTTGGGTCTTGTTTGATTACTTGCTGTAAACGCTCGTCTACCTCTGCGTCTAGGACTTCTGGTGTGGGTGTAGCAGACCTAACAGGTGGTTCATCAACAACTTTCTGCATAGTAGCTGCTGGTGATGGGGCATCAACCGCTTTGGCACCTGCTGTGGCAAGCTGCATGTTACTCTCGGCAGAGTTTAGAATACTACTCAGTGCCTCAGGGGTTATGGCATCTACATCTGTATTAGGAGTACCTATACTGGCTATCTTCTTAGCTTTCATAAGAGGTATAAGTTCACTAGCATCCAGCACATTCTCTAACGTAAACTTTGCTTCGTCAGACAGGGTATCATAGCCATTCTTTGCCGCTTGAACTATGATGTCCTGCACTAGTGCCATGTTATCTGTTCTGTTTTCTTTATAGAAGTCTATACCTGCACCTATACCTTCACCTACCTTGCCAAGTATGTACTCACCAGCAGCCGCACCCTTCTCAGTACGAGGCTCATAGTTAAGCCAATCACCATACTGATCTTTCCTTTTCTTTAGGTCTTCAAGGCTATCATCAGACACCGCTTGATCTACTAGAGACATAGCACCACTTATGGCAGGGCCAAAGAAACCTGACACTGTATCTGCTACAACATCTGCACCAGCTACTACATCATCCAGACCAATACCCCAACCTTCTTTCTTAAGGCTTTCAGCGTAGGGCTTCATCTCTGCGTTGTATATGTCTTCCCTATCCATTACTTTAATCCTCTAGCAATCTTGACACCTATAGAAAATATCCTATCCTCTTCTATAGTAGATGAAGCATTTCCATTCTTCGGTATAAGAGAAGGGCTTTGTGCTTTAATCATGAGCCATTTTTCATTGGCTATAGCTCTGTCCCTCTGAGACACTTTTTTCCAAGCAGCCCGTTCAACTGCGGAGAACCCCCTGTCTCCCCTAGTCTCTTCCGCTTCATACGTGGCAAAAGCTTTTGCAATAGTTTTAGCCTTGGTTATTTGTTTGTCTAGTTGTTTCTTTTTATCTGCTGTGCTACGATTTTGATACACTCCAGAATTAAGTAGGTTAGTAATCAATTCATTCAATGGGCCACTAAGATACTTGTTTACAATACCATCATACTGCTTATCTCCTGTGTTAGCCCCCATCTGCCATATCTTAAATCCATACTTCTCTAATTCATTCTCCACTTGAGTGGGTATAGATGTGGGTTGAACACCCATAAGCTGTGGAGTAATTGCAAAGTCACTCAACTGATCTCCACCTCTAGTTATGTCAGCCTTTGTAGGTAGACTCTGTGACCAGTATGGAACTCCCCTTTGTATTTCATTTATGGTTCTTGTAACGGCCCTATCTAAGAAGCCCTCACCTGTCTGTACGTTAGGGTCACGTACCTTGGATTCTTCATCATCGAAAGCACTCATTACATCTTGAACAACTTTAGCAGGGGTCATGTACTGACCGAATATAGAACCTACCCACTTGCCTACCATATCTCCCATGTCTTCTGTGGACATTTGATCTATGCCCATATCGGATAGTTCAGAGAACATTCTAGCAGATCCAGAAAAGGGGGCTTTTTGTAGTCCGACAATACCCTGACCAAAATCTGACATGCTAAACTCTGCCATACGCCCCTCTTCAAACTTAACTAGCAAATCTGCCACAACTAAATAGCCAGGAAGAGGAAACAGGGCTGCTACATTTGTAGTAGATCCATTTTCATTACGCATTAATAGTGGGCTAGTATCTTGGTTCTCCTTTCGGTACTTAACTGCTGCGTACAATGCGGCAGTACCAACTACAGTTCTACCAAACTCGTCTGCGGCTTCTTTTTTAAGACGCTCAGATGCTGGATTGTCTGCTAGTAATAGCTTCTTATAATCCTTGTACCTGTTAGCTGTGCTAAAAATATTTAGTGGGCTATACTTATACTGAAAGTTTACAGCGTTCATCATAAACCTAACAAAAGGAAACTCAGAAGTAGCAACAAAGGGTAGGTTCTCTACAAACGCCAGAGTAGTTTTAGCTATAGTACTTTGTGCAGGTGCAGAGAAGGTAGCTACCAACGCATCATCAATAGCCCTCTTAACTACAGGGGCAGGTATCTGCTTGTTAGCCGCCAGTATAGCCTTTGAATCCAATCCAATTAACTTAAGCTGCCGTTCTATACTATCCACGAATACACCAGAGCGCATGAACTGGTCTTGTGCAATGTTAAGACTGTTAAGCGCACGTACACCTGTAGCTAGTTGGCTTGTACCTGCTTCGTTAGTGGTTCGTAGTAGTATGTGTTGTAGCTTTGGGTGAGGTGCGAGTATAGCCTCAGATAATGCTTTGCTATCTCCATACATTATTGTTTTACCAAGGAGACTAAAGGAGTTTTTAACTACATCCTTAACACCATCTGCTGTACCTTTAATAGAGAAATTACCAACGGCAGCAGCCTTAGAAGCCCTGCCTATACCTGATATACTTTCTACTATCAACCTTTGTCCTGTCTCTAAGCCTATGTATCCAGTGGCACTAGCTACGTTACGTACAGTAGTAACAGGCATAGAAGTCATAATGGCTCTTCGGTTCCTGTCCCAGTTCTTTGCGCCCTCAAGTAATACTTTAAACCAAGACCAGTTATCCATGTCCTCCGCAAATTTAGGATCAAGCATTTTCATCTCTTCTGGAGTTAAGTTCTTAGCTCTATTTACATTACCGCCAATAGCACTATTAATTTGCATATAACTCGCCCCACGCTCCACGGATTTACGGGTCATCTGAGCAAATTCCTCCGTAGTAATACCTACTTCTTTAAAGGTTACTTCCATCTCGTCTACTAGTCTCTTTAGGTCTTTAACAACTACAACAGAGTTTTCTAATAGTGGTTCTATCCCCTCTATAGCATCTTTATTCATTACATTAGCTACGACATCTAGCAAAGCATCCGCTATTTTTTCATGCTCCATTGGCCTATAACTAGGTACTACTTCCATTAGCTTACCTGCCATTTGAAGTACCTCTTTACTTACGGAGGTTTTTAATATAGCTTCTGCCATTTTACCAGAAGGCGTATCTCCTTCTAGCAATGCCTTTGCTCTCACGGGATCAAATACAGTCTTTCTGCTAGTCATACCCTCTGCAAAAGACTCGGCTGCTATCTGTGCTTGTATGTCTACAGTAGCCGAATTACTATTCTGTTCTACTCTCTTAGCGGATAGCTCCCTCTTGAGGTTAGTCTGATAGTCTACATTATTAGCACCCTGCTTTAGACTAGCCACGTTAAATGCGGAGCCTAAACCACCACTAAGAACACCCATAGCAGCAATCATGCGCCAATCTTTCTCTTTTATCATGTCAGCACGTTGCTGTACTGTCTGTAAGGCACCCTCTTGAATAGCACCTACCAAAGTATCAGTAGCACCAGACAGTGCCAGCTTACCTGCGTTAGCTTTGATAGCATCACGTAGAAGTATCTGTCCTACCATACGACCACCAACAATCTTTAAGCCTAGTCCAGCACCTATGGTAGCCACGTTAGTGGGGTCTAGTACAGAAGCATAGATGTAGTCTTGTACAGCACTCCAAGCATCACCTCCACCTTCAGAGAAAGCCCCAGGCATCTCTTTATAGGCAGTGTATAGGGCAGCAAAGTTATCTTTAGCCGCTTCCCCTTTCTCTCCCTTAGCCTGACCTAGCCATGAAATACCTGTACCTGTAGAGTATAGGTTAGTCTCTAGCCACCTCATGTGAGTGAAGTATCTTTCTGCGTAGTCCTCTTCTGATTCGTCAGCTTGTCTAGCACCTGACTTACCATCTCTGCCTACAAGATATTCTTGGATACTATTCTGAACAGCAGGTAACTCAAAGAACTTGTTGGTTATAACATCAACCTTTTCTAGCTTTTCTCTGGCAGTTTCGCCTAAGAAGTCCTCACCTATTTCTGTGGGAGGTGGGCTAGTATATAGGGCATCATCTTTCTCTACCCCATCAGTAAAACTAGTATATAGTGCATCTTCATCTACAGGTATATCCCCAGTAAAGCTGGTGTATAAGGCACCCTCTTCTTCAACTACTTCTTCAACTACTTCTTCAGCAATTTTATCCTCTTCAAGTACAGGTTCGTCCCCAGTAAAGCTAGTGTATAGGGCATCCTCGTCCTCTAAGGGACTTTGAATTAAGTTACTCGCCATTATTTTTTACTCTTAGCTATGAACGCACGTAAGTCTGCAATGTTTGCCTCATGTTTGTCTTGAGTATCATCACGTAAGTCTGTTACATCAAACTTCAAAAGCACCGCTAGAAGGTTAGCAGCTTCTTTAGCCCTGCCCTCTTGGAATATATCAATCTTTGCTTTTGTTGAATTACGTATGATACTAGATTTAGCGGTTCTGTTACCTGAGTTAAAGGCGGCTTCCTCTATCGGCTTTTTATACACATAAGGTGCTAACTTACTTTCGGCAGCAGAAGTTATGGGATCAATATTAAACAATCCTGAAATCTTATTTACTGCTGCTTTTCCTACCTTAGTTATAGCAGGAACTACCGTATCTTCTATGCCTTCCCCTAAGAACCCTCGCTTATCCTGTGCAGTGAGTTTGGGTTTTACTTTTGTCCCTGTTATCTTTGCTAAGTCAGACATTATTTCACTGCCTAATCTAGTGCTTGTTGTGCCATTTCTATTTGTAGTCGTGTAATAAATATCAGGCTTTAGTTCACCAGCATTATACGCCTTGCCTAGTTCTACAGGGGTCAGGTCTATAGGAACAACCTTAGTTACTTCCTCTGGCTTAACCTCTTCTTTAACTACAACAGCAGCAGTAGCAGCAGTAGCAGGTGCAGCAGTAGCAGCATTGGGGGTAACTACTGCACTAGTACTCTGTTGAAATCCCGTAGAGTCATTCTCTGAATCCGCATCAGCAGCTTCTTGCGCTATAAGTTCATCCATCTCGGATTGCAACCTAGCCATCTTTTCTTCTCTAGTTTCATTTTCAGGGACAGAAGGTGTTTCACCTACTAGCTCGTCTTGTCTATCAACAGGGTCAAGCGCACCTTTAAGCAGTCGATAAGCCATAGTATCTATTCCCTGCTTTGACATAAGCGCATTCCATGTGTTATACGCTGTCACTTTAGCATTTTCAAATACTGCTATATGATCATCAGTGGCTTTGTCATTAAGTTTTAGTTGGCGACTACCATCAGCGTTAATTGTCCTCTTAAAGATGGAATCCTTCCCTGCTGGATATGTTATTTCAATCTCTTTAACAACAAGATCATTGTATAGCTGCCTTAGTGTAGAATGTGTAACACCTTTACTAGCACCATCACTTCTCTGCGCTCCAAAATAGATGGCAGCATTTGTCTGAGAAGATAATAATTCAGATTCTAGCCTAGCTATTTCACCAATATTGGGGTCTAAAGAATTTGATTCCTTACTAATTGCATTAGCTATGAAAATTTGCTGCTCTTGGTAGCTAGTAGGTGAACCTGCATCCCTAGCGTTTGCTGCTAGTATTTGAAGGTTGTAGTCTAGTTGCGCCTTTAAGTCTTTGCCGTTATTTCTTAACTGATATTTAAGCCCTATAGATTTAGCTTTTCTTTCTAAATCCGCAATGGCCTCGTCTTTTTGTTTCCATTCAAATTCAGTTGAACCTTGTGATGTTGCTTGCCTTAAAGAGGCTGTGTTTGCTGTAGTATTTTCCATGTTGACAACAGTAGCTTGCAAGTTAGTTATTGCAACAACGTCACCTGCCATGCGTACAAAGCCTTGAGCCACTACATCTCGGTCATACTGAACTTCATTGTTAGATGCAGCTAGAATATTACCAACATCCTGACCCGTAGATCCTCCTGCTAGATTTGCACGACTATGTATTGCTTGCTTACGTGCTTCATCTCCCCCACTAAACATACCACCAAGTATGCTAGTGTCTTTAACTACAGGCATAGACTTGTAGGGATCTCCCGTGGCATATGTACCCATGATTGCTTTGTCCAAGTAGTCTTCCCATGCCATGCCTGTAGGCTTATCGCCAGTTACACCTACTAATGCATTGATGTCTACCATCTTACCTGTCTTACTTTCTTTATCTTGTACAGACTTCAAGAAAGCTTGCCCATCAGCAAGACCAGTATCTAGTACTAAACTAACTTGATCATCGGACAGTCCCCGTTGCTTGAGGTTACGACCAAGGAACATTAAATCTTTGCGTTCTTTCTTACGCTCGTCCATAACATCTAACCCACGGGAGATGCTAAAGTCCAAGTACTTATCTGTACGACTATCAAAGTCTTTACGTTGTTCTGTAACTACATCTGCCAATCCTTTTGCAGCCCCGCCAACAAAGGCACTAAAATTAAATCCCATTACACTTCCCTCCGAGCCATTAATCCTTGTTCTGGTGCAGCCTCTACAGCTTCTATAGGCTCTTCTTTTTCTTCTACTTCGGTGTCCATGTAACTAGAACCAATGTCTTCCATTGCTTTGCTAATCTGTTTCTTACTGATAGTAGATTGTTTCTCTGTACCAACTTTATACTTAATACCTAATTTGTCACTTACGTTAGTCATGAACTCAACTAGCACAGGAGCAGCTAAGGTGGACACATCTAATGTATGTGAACCCTGCATGTTACCCACAGTAAGAAGTAAATCTACAGCAGCAGTAATAGGTACTCCCTCGTCAATACTTTCATATAGTTCTATACTAGATTCCATGTCTGAAAGTTTAGGCAAGTAGTAATCTAATACTTCTTCCACTGTATTATATTGTGGAGGCTGTTCCCAAGGGTATGCTCCCACCTCGCCTGTTAATGACTGACCAGGAATGGGGGCATCGAATAGTTGTTGATCCATTTTTAAAGCCTCTTATTACGTAGTCTACTGACATAACCAGCTACTCGGTTCTGTACTGTATCCTCGTCTTCTTGTTGTTTCGTTTTTCTGCCACCCATTAAACCTGTATCTGGGATAACAACTCTATCCTTCTTAAGTAATGGCTCTAATCTACGTGATGCCTGTGCTGCTATTTTCAAAATGTATCTCCTATATTATGCAGGTTTTCTGACTGGTGGTGTGTCATTTCCAAGCCAACCACCAAGTACAGTACCACCTAATCCTGTGGTAAGTAGCGTAACAATAGAGCTTCCTAAATCTCCAGAAGACTTAGCATCAGCAGCTATACCTGCGGCAGTTGCTGCTTGCTCACCTTCTAATACTGTAATAGCTAGTTTGGCTATACGATCTCTTTCATTGTCACTTGTAGTGTATACCCAATCCATTTCATCCCTATGTTCTTGCCATAGATTATTGTAAGCTGTATTACTTATATCTAGTAGAGCCTTTGCATTTACCTCATTGGCTCTATTTATAGCGGCAGTGTCTGCTGTAGCAATCTGTCTACGCCATTGTGCATTGGACTGATTAATAACTAAGCTATTCTGTGCATTGAACTGCTCTCGTTTATTCTTAACCTCTGCATTGAACTTGCTAATTGCATTAACCTCACCCGCATTGAACTGAGATATAGCTGTAGTTTGCATGGCGTTAGCCTTGGCTACGTCTGTTTGTAGATTAGCAAAGAACTGATCTGTCTGATTCTCTGACTTAGCGTTAAACTGCTGACTAGCATTCTCTGCCGCAGCATCACTAAGCATACTATTAATACGAGCTTGGGACTTATACACAATAGTCTGTTGTTCATTTGCTAGGTTAGCCATATCCATATCTAGGAATGACCTTGCATTTTGTACTTGTGCTTGCTGTCTATTGTTTAAATTAGTTATGTCTACTTGTGACAATGCTGCTGCTTCTGCCATAACCATTGCTTGACTGTTAGTTAAGTTAGCCAAGTTAGTTGTGTTAGCTATGTTAGCATTCTCCATAGCAATCTGCTGGTCTGCGGTAAACTGCATGTTAGCTACAGCACTTACCTTCTCAGAATTTCTAACCCGTGACTGAAATGCTTGGTCAAATTCAATGCCCATAAACTCTGCACGTTGTTGTGCAGCCAGCATAGATCTCTGTTGTCTATTATTAAGGTTAGTCATGTCAAAGGAGGCATACGTCTGTGCATCAGCAGTAGCGATAGGCAAGGAAGACTCTAAGGCTGCTTGTATGAGTGCCTGACCTGCCATACTAGATGAACCAATACCACGGGAAGCCATCTGTGCAGTCACGTTACGCATAGCCCCTGCTGCCCACGCTGGTGTACTACCTTCATCAAAGGAGGTCATCAAGGTAGCAAGCTGCCCTTGTACAGTAGCCCGTGAAGATGGATCTGCTTGTGCTGCTGTAATAGTTTCAGTAAAGGCTGCTGCCTTAGCTGCATCTGCAACAGGATTAACTAACTCGCCACCTTCAAGAGTACGTGTGGGTGCGCCCTCTACTTGAACAGCAGTTCCTTGTGCAGCATCTAAGGTGCTTACTGATGTACCCACCTGTTGTGCCGCAGCTATCTTTGCATTCTCAGCAATAGTTCCTTTAGCCGCATTGACATCAGCCAGTGAAGTAACCACAGCAGGTGCTGTAGTTGCTGTAGTAGCAGTACTAGTTCCAGCAGTGGTGGGTGCTACAGCCTGTGTAGAAACCGCATTGGTAGTGGCAGCAGTAGGGGAAGTAGGGGATATAGAAGTACCTATAGTACTAACATTTTGATCAGGGGTAGTTCCAGTAGCAGACACTTGTGCAACAGAACCTGTAGGTAGCCTTGGCTGTAAGCTTTGATTCAAAGTTGTTTGGCCTAGTGTAGAGTCAGCAGTAGTGACTATACCTTCTGGAGGTGTAACCGCACCACCCACTGCATAGCGTTTAGTAACAGCACCATTCAAAGAATTAAACTTACTCATAGCATTAGGATTGCCATTTAAGTAATCTTCAAACTGTTCCATGTCACCTGTATGCCCCAGCTTAGAAGCTATACGCTTCTTCTGATCATCACTGTAACCTGTAAATTGTTGTTGAGGCATATATATAGACTCTCTTATTGATTGTATTGATTAGGAAGGGAAGTAGACACTGAGAGTGTGGTAACCTTATAGTATATATTCTATATGTATCACGGGGGGTGGGGGTTTCACTAGAGTAGCATATAGATTAAGATATGTCAAACACTATTTTAGTTTAATACCACCAAGCTTACCTGATACTAATTTTGTAAGTAACCCACGCATACCAAACTTAACTACGTATACACCGATAACTAAGTACTGATACCAATCAGGCATAACAGCAAAGGATTCAAATGCTGCTGTAACTTCTGCTTGATACCCTAAGAAGGATGCTGCTATAGGAACTAGTAGTAGGGCAATCATAACCTCGTCTAACAGGGACTTGTCCATTTGCTGCATTGCTACTAGATCCAAATTAAAGTCCTGTGTTTGCCCATCATCAGCCAACTTGTTAGCTGCCCTAGCCCCTGCTGTCTTAACATCAGCGTCTGCCTGTATTCCTACAATGGCTGCTGCTGACTTAGCTTTAGCTACTTGGTTCTTACCTTCTAAGTATGTCTTGCCAATACTCGCAATGGGGTTTAAGAA
>Ga0308004_10001139_pt1 | contig 11770 bp, 12 predicted proteins | sample Neamet38_FD_203156 | JGI IMG/M metagenome (GOLD analysis project Ga0308004, IMG submission 203156) | Marine microbial communities from water near the shore, Antarctic Ocean - #38 | ecosystem: Environmental > Aquatic > Marine > Unclassified | place: Southern Ocean | collected 2014-06-06 | reverse complement strand
GTAGTAATGCAGAAAAAGTTATAATATTTTTAGAAACTCAGAAAAAAGTTAAAAATGTTATTTACCCTACCAATCACCAAGGCGAGATTAAAGAAAGAGCTAAAAAATACCTGAGCGGTGGGAATGGAGCATTAGTTGGAGTGGATTTAGGAACTGTAGAAGCAGGAGCTAAATTTATTGACAGCTTAAAAATGCTTTATCACGTTGCTAATATTGGTGATGCTAGAAGTTTAGCAATTCACCCAGCGTCTACAACACACAGTCAACTTTCTCCAGAAGAACAGTTAGCTGCAGGTGTTACCCCTGGTTACGTAAGACTTTCAATTGGTATCGAGCACCCAGATGATATCATTGCAGATATTAAGCAAGCTTTAGCTGCTTAACAATTTGATTTGTAGCCCTATTAAATTATAGTAGGGCTATAAAATGATCAAACAAATTAAATCTTCAGAAATAAAAAATTTTCTAATTGATAATAAAAATGTTGAACTCTTGGATGTAAGAAATCAAGATGAGTGGGATAATATTGGCAGACCAGATGGCGAAAATCTCGGCTTAAAAACTCATTTTATCACAATCGTCAGATCACCTGATCCTGCTGCAAATAAAGAATTTATCGAAGAAGTAAAAAAAGTGATTGACCCACACAAAGATTTATTAGTCATGTGTAAGGCAGGTGGCAGATCTATGATGGCTTCACAATTGCTAGATCAAGAGAAGATAAATTGCATAAACATTAGTGATGGCTTTGAGGGGAATGGTGAAGATCTTGGGTGGAAAAAAGAAGGTTTACCCTCTAAATAATTACTTATTTTAATCTTTAATTCTAGAATTTTTCTCAATCGAAACTCTCAAGTGAGAGATCTGTTTTTTATTTAAAGCAGATTTAACGAGCATAGATTCAACAGATCTTAATTTAATTTCTTGTTCTGTTTTAACTTTTTTAATTGTTACTATTTTTCTTTTTATTTTTTTAACTTTTACTTTTTCAGCTTCTACTTTCGAAGGAAGTTCCTGCTCTAATTTAGTTTTCTTTGCTCCCTTAATATTTGAGAGATTAACTATATTCTTTATTTTTTTAGATGCAGATTTTTTTACAGAAGAAATTTGTTTTTTTGCAATATAGCAAGCTTCTGATTCTGTTTGTTTTATAGAAGATATGCATCGATCTTTGTGGTTATTAGGGTTATTTTTCTCAGCATAACTCATCGCATGTTGTACAGGACTCTTTCCTGTTGTTTTTTTTACTCCATAGCTTGCAGCTGATGATATTGAGGAATTAACTATATTTCCACCACCCAAGATTGAGCTTGCCGGGCCCAGTAGAGCTATAGTTTCGGCACAGCCAGTCAATAGCAGCATTGATATTAATAAAGTAAATATTTTTTTCATGTAAATTTTATATGTATTTATTTGATTCTAATTAAAATTGATATGAATTTTATCATTTTACATGAATTAAAAAAACTAATAGATCGCTTATGAGGATCTTTTTAATACAACCTACAATAGTAGCGGTAACACTTTTAACCCTAGGTTTTCTCTTTCAGGAAGTTATTGATCTAAATACTTAATCTTAGATCTGTCATTTATGGAAGATTGTAAAGATGAAGTGAGTTCCTTCGAGGGGTTATTAGAAGATTCTTTCTCTTTTACCCTCGCTTGCTTGGAAATTATTCTTTTTTCTACCATTAAACAAATTTCTAGGTCTTTTTTATTAATAAAAGATGAACAAGATTCTATTTCTTTTATCGTATTATTTTCCTTAATGTAATTTAAAGCATGCCTTATTGGAGTTTCACCTGTACGTTTTTTTATCCCATAACTTGCTGCAGACTGTAAAGAAGATTGAACTAATTTTCCATTTGATAAACCTCCACCAAGTAGAGCAACGGACTCTACACAACCAACTAATAAAAACATTGTTGTTAATAAAATAAATATTTTTTTCATAAACTTTAAATCTTGCGTTTTGTTTTTATAATTTATTTAATTGTGACCTGTGTTAAGTTGAATAAAAACAACTAATATGATCATAATGAGTGATTTAATACAACTCTTAATTGTATAATTTTTTTGTGATAATTTTTATCTATTACCACATAAAGTATTTTTTTTGATATCCATCCTATTAGAGCTACATCAACTTAAACAAGAGCGTTCACAACTACACATGGATCAGCGACAGTTACAATAACTTTTGCTACAGACCATGGTTTAAAAATTATTGGTATTATTTTATGTGATTATTCTAATGGGCTTGCCTGCCAAGCAAGACTCGAGGTTTTCTAACATTTGAGTGTAGAATAAAGCATAATTTTCTACAGTGACATATCCAAGGTGAGGTAAAAGTAATGCGTTTGGTAAAAATCTTAATTTATGATCTTGAGATAGAGGTTCTTTGTCGTAAACATCTAATCCAGCACCTGCAATTACTTCGTCCTCTAGAGCCTTAACAAGATCTAATTCATTAATAATAGGCCCTCTCGAAGTGTTTATAATAAAAGCACTTTTTTTCATTTGCTTAAATTCTTTTTGGGTAATTAAATTTTTATATCTATCTCCTAAAACTACATGGATTGAAATAATATCTGAAGTTGTAAGAAGATCTTCTTTAGACATGGGTAATACACCTATTTTATTAGCATGTGTTAAATCTAAGTTTTCACTCCACGCTGAAACTTGCATGCCAAAAGCTTGTCCAATTTTAGCCATTTGTGTTCCAATTTTTCCAAGACCAATTAGACCAAGCGTTTTACCTTTAAGTTCTAAACCAATGCTTGTTTGCCAATACCCTTGGAACATATTGTCAACTTCTTGCTTTAGGTTTCGAGCTAATCCTAAAATTAAAGTCCATGATAATTCTGCTGTTGGATTAGAATTAATTTCAGTTCCACATACAAAGATATTTCTAACTTTTGTAGCTTCTAAGTCGATAGCATTATTCCTCATGCCGCTTGTCATTAAATATTTGAGATTAGGTAAATCTACTAAGAGAGACTTTGTAATAGGTGTTCTTTCTCTCATAACTAAAAGTGCATCAAATTCTTGAAGAGCAACACCTGCTTCTGCTTCGCTTACAAAAGGTTCGTTAAATACTTTAAAATCATATTTATCTTTATACTTATCTGTTTCAACAATATGCTCAAAAGCATTCTGATAGTCGTCTAGTATTGCAACTTTAATCATTGTTTCTTTCGGTTTGATAAATAAATACCTGATACAATAAATCCAGCTCCAATGAAATGATACATTTGAAACTTTTCCTTAAGTAAAACTATTGCTAAAATTACGCCAAATACAGGCATAAGATGTAAAAAGATACTAGCTCTATTAGGGCCAATCAGCTCTATTGCTTTATTCCAAGAATAATATGCACCGATAGATGCAAAAAGCGTAACAAAAGTTAAAATTAAAAAAAAAGCTTTATTAAATTTAATTTCTTTACCGTACATTTGCTCTCCAATAAATTGTGGTATTAAAAATATTAACCCTATTGAAGCTAAAATTTCAACTAGACCTAAAGTTGAAAATGGTAATTTGTTTTTCTTTAGTAAGCTAGAATATAGAGCCCAACAAAAAACAGCGAGAAGCATCCAGGCATTACCTTTATTAAAATTAAAATTTAAAAATTTACTTAAGTCTGCATTTGAAAAAATTATTAGAACTCCAGTAAATGAAACTATAAGGCCTAAAAGTTGAAAAAAATTAAATTTTTCTACTCTTAATATTGCAGATAAAAAAAGAACAAAAACAGGAATTATTGAAATCATTAGTATTGTGTCTATTGCCTGAGTATAATTTAGAGCTAAATAGACTAAGGAATTAAATGCACTCACGCTAGTAATTGCTAATATTGTTAAATAAAAAATATGTTTTTTAATCAGTTTTATATTTGAAAATATTTCTTTATACGTAAATGGAAACAATATTATCCAAACTAACGTCCATCTTAGAAAGTTTAAGGTTAATGGCGGTACTTCAAATAGATAAGCAAACTTACCTATTATAAAATTAACTGACCAAATAAGCGTTGTGCAAACTAACAGTATGTAGGCTAAATATTTCTTTGACAAAATAGTCTCTAGTTAAATCTTGAAGAATTATAAGGTGCAAGATCTAAGTTTGTATTTTCTTCCGCAACAATTCCAGACACAACTTTGCCCGTAATCGCACCAAGCGTCCAACCTAAATGATGGTGTCCAAAAGCATAAACGATGTTTTTATATTTTTGTGACGGTCCAATAACAGGTAAAAAATCTGGTAATGTTGGTCTAAATCCCATCCATTCATCTTCGTGTTTATCAAGCTCAGGTAACAATTCTTTTGCACAACGTATAATATAATCAATTCTTTTTTTTGAAGGTGGATTTTTTAAACCACCTAACTCAACTGTACCAACAGCTCGCAACCCTTGGTTCATTGGTGTTAAACCAAAACCTCTATCTAAATTGATCACGGCACGAGATAAAAGATGGTCCATATCTTTAAAGTGAACATGGTATCCTCTTTCTGTGTCTAAAGGAATATTCTCTCCTAATTGGTCTGTTAACTTTTTTGAAAATGCTCCACATGCAATAACTGATTTTTCAAAAGTATATTCATTTGACTCTGTTTGAATTAAAGTTTCTTGTGAATTTATTTGTTTAATTTGCTTAACATTATCTTTAATAAATTTTCCGCCTTTCTCAATATATAACTCAAATAATTTTTTTGAAATTTGATAGGGATCTCGAGCATGCCAAGCATAGTCAAATAAAACACCACTATCAAATATAGGTTGTAAATTCGGTTCTAAGTCTGAGATCTCTGCTTTTGACACTGGTGTTTGTTTTACGCCAAGATCTGCTCTAACTTTCATCTCTAGTTTTCTGCTTTTCAAATTTTCATTAGTCCATCCGTAGAGAATGCCTTTTTTTTCAACAAGGGCTGTAGTGTCTATTTCTTTAAAAAGTTCGTCGTAGGCATCTAAAGATAAATCTAAAATCTGGTGCATATACTTCGCGGTATGAAGCATAGATTTTGTATTGCAGTTTTTAACAAAATTAAAAAACCATGGCAACATTCTTGGAACATAATTCCATTTTAAAGCTAACGGTCCATAAGAGCTGAATAACATTTTAGGAATATTAAATAAAATATCAGGTCTGTTAAATTGCAATACAGCATAAGGAGAAAAGTGACCTGCGTTGCCATACGATGCCATTCTGGCTGGATCTTGTTTATCAAAAATTGTAACGGGAATATTTTTTTTCAGCAACTGTAAACCAATACATATTCCTTGGATGCCCGCTCCAACTACACCCGCTGATTTACATTTATATTTGCTCATATAAACTTGTACTCTAGATTAAATTTAAATTGTAGTGTGATACTTTGTGCAAGGAAACTTGCAATCAGGACGATTAATCTTTCTTAAGAAAGGTTTTTCTAACTTCTTTTGTTGTGTTCATAAAGTTTGATACTTTATTCTCGATCTTAGCTAAAGGTACTTTTTTTACATTTCCATCTAATCTTGCACCTTCTTCAACAACTAAAGACTCGGTAAACTCAAGATCTCCTTTAACCTCACCAGTTGCACCAACTGTTATTTTTTTTGCTGTAACTTTTCCGTCAACAAATCCTAAAACGTTTACTATTTCTGCGTTAATCTCTCCAATTACAGATCCTTTTTCTTTAATGATAAGCGCTTTAACGTTAACGGGACCTTTAATAGATCCTCCAAGATCAACTTCACCTGCGGAGTTAACAAGTCCTTCAATGGTAAAATCGGCACCGATAGAAGATTTCTCAACAACTAAGCTAACCAGTTTATCTTTGTTTTCACCGAACATATTTTTTTCACCAAACATTGTTTTTTATATTAACAATTAAATCATGAAATTCGTTATTGAACAAGTGATATATTTCTAAAATTGACATTTAAATATTCAGTTATTTAGCCTACAGCACTGTTTTTATAGACGTTACAAGACATAACTATCCCGAGACCAAACATAATAGCTAACATAGACGAACCACCATAAGATAAAATGGGCAAAGGTGCTCCAACAATAGGCAATAAACCTAGAACCATAGACATGTTAACTGCAACATAAATAAAAAAAGCATTGGCAAAGCCAAAACAGTATAATTTTCCAAAAATACTTCTTGTTTCGTTTCCAATTTTAATAATTCTGTAAGTAATCAGTGAATATAGAAAAATCATTAACACTGAACCAAAAAACCCAAATTCTTCAGCGTATAGTGTAAAAATAAAATCAGTGTGTTTTTCTGGTAAAAAATTCAAGTATGCTTGGGAGCCATTTAAAAAACCTTTACCAAATACTCCTCCTGAGCCTATTGCAATTTTAGACTGAATAATTTGATAACCTGCACCTAGTGGATCTGCGTCTGGGTTTAAAAATGTTAAAATTCTACTTTTTTGATATGGTTTGAGAAAAGAAATAGCAATAGGTGCTAAAATAATACTAATAAGAGAAAGATAAGCAAATATTTTCCATCTTACTCCAGCAAGCCAAGTGACGACTATCCCGCTAAGTAAAATTAGAATTGCAGTTCCAAGATCAGGTTGCGAAATTACTAAAATAAATGGTGCTAATATAGCTATTACTGGATAAAGTAAAAACCGTACCTTGTTAACATCACCTTCTGAAATTTTATGGTAATAGTTTGAAAGAAACAAAATAATTCCAATTTTCATTAATTCTGAAGGTTGAAGATTAATAATAAAAAGATTAACCCATCTTCTAGAGCCCTGCGACTGTATTCCATAAAACTTAACAAATAAAAGAAGAAGAAGTAAAATAAAAAAAATTAAAAAACTAGTGCTATGCCAAAACCTAATTGGTGTAAAAGAAATAACTAAAAAAAATAAAAAAAAAATACCAAATCTTAAAGCATGACTTTTAGAGTAATAATCAAAGGTTCCTCCACTTGAAGAAAATTGAGCAAAAATGCTAATGACGCCTAATAATAAAATAGAAAAAAATAATGTTAAATCTAAATTAAATAATTTATCTTTAATAGAAAAAGGTGAGTGTATTGAAGATCTGCTATATATCATTATACGTTCTCTCTTGTTCGATTTGCAAAACTAGACCTTCTTTCATGACGTTCTAGGACTTTTTTAATAATTTTTTTTGCTATAGGAGCGGCGGCTACGCTGCCAGAACCACCATGCTCTACTAGGACACTAATTGCATACTTTGGATCATTTACAGGAGCAAATGCAACAAACCATGCATGATCTCTCTCTAGATAAGTAATGTTTTCTTGTTTAACCTCAGCTTCCCTTTGTTCTGCGGTAAATCTTTTGATTTGAGAAGAACCAGTTTTTCCTGCAAACATAAATTTTTTATTCTTATGTCTAGATCGGTAAGATGTGCCACCAATTTCATTTGTTGCTGCAAACATGGCCTCTTTCACAAGATTTATATTTTCTTGATTTCTGAATAATGGCTTAAGACCAAAATTAAATATCTGGTCGTCCACGGACATTACATTTCCAGGTGTAGATTTTTTATGTTTTAAATATTTTTGTAAATTGCTAATTTTTTCATTTTTATCTACTAAAATTCTAGGCTTAATTTGAAAGCCACCATTAGCAATTTGGGCGGTCATTAAAGTTAGTTGCAAAGGAGTGGTTAAAAAATAACCTTGGCCAATACCTGAGTGGAGTGTCTCGCCTAGATACCAGTTTTTCCCTAATTCTCTTATCTTCCATTTAGTATTAGGGACAACACCAGCCTTCTCTTCACTATAATTCTGTAAGACTTTCTTTCCTAGCCCAAATTTTTCAGCTGTAGCTGCTAACCTGTCAATACCAAGTCTTCTAGCAACTTCATAAAAATAGACATCACAAGATTTTTTTATTGCTGTTCGCATGCCAACTACTCCATGACCTTCTTTTTTCCAGCAATGAAATCTTTCGCCGTGTAGGTCGGTAAAACCATCGCATCTCACAATAAGTTTTGAGCTGACAACATCGTTTTCCAAAGCGCTTAAAGCTGTCAGGGTTTTAATGGTGGAACCTGGAGGATATAGTCCTGATATTGCTTTGTTAATCATGGGTTTGTCTCTATTGTTTAATAGGCCATCCCATTCATTTTGACGGATACCATGAACAAATGAATTGGGATTAAAAGTAGGAGCAGAAACCATACTGATAATATCACCACTATAGATATCCATAACACATGCAGCTCCACTAACATTTTCTAATAATTTTGAAGCAAATACTTGAACTTCGTCATCAAGTGTAGTTCTAAAAGTTTCTCCCTGTTGGCCATCGTCAACTGATACTTGTTTAATTTTTTTACCGTAAGCGTTTACTTCGTATCTAAGAAAGCCTGGTGATCCTAACATTTTTTGATCTAATGTAGACTCCAAACCTGTTTTACCAACAGCTATCCCAGCAATATTAATATCTTTTAAGTATTTTCTATTTCTAATATCTTTTGGACTAACTTCAGAAACATAGCCAATTGCATGAGCTGATGCATTGTTTTTATAAACTCTAGCAACAGATACTACTGGGTTTACTCCCTCAAGTTCGTGCAGAAATAAATTGAGTCTTGAAAACTCCGACCAAGTCAAATTATCAGAAACTATAATTGCTTCCCATGCCTTTTGTTTTTTAATTCTTTTTTGTATTAAATTTATTTTTCTATCTGAAAGACTAACTAAGCTTTTTAATCTAATTAAAAGACTTTCAATATTCGGTGCATTTTCAGGAGTGATATGTAGTTGGTATACTCTCGTGTTTGATGCTATCTCATTACCAAAATAATCTTCAATTATTCCTCTTGGAGGTGCAAACTTACTTTCTCTAAATCTATTCTTATCAGCTAATGATCTGTATTTTGTAGCTTCGTTAATTTGCAATGTAGCTAGTCTTCCAAAAATTCCGATCAAAACTACTGCTTTTATTGAATTAAGTAAAAACATTCTTCTACCGATAGTTCTTGTTTTGCTAGCTATATTTGAGGAATTAAATGTAAGCATTAGTCTTTTGAAATTAATTTTTCGTATTGACTAAAAATATAATAAAAAATTGGAAAGAATAAAAAAGTGAAAAAAGTATTTTGTAAAAGTTCTACATAATAAAATGACACATTAGAAAAATTATTAATAATTATTAAATATACTAGATTAGAAAAAAATAATGCTGGAATGAATGCGAACCACTCTGATGTAACCACAGATCTAATAGTTGCATTTCTGATGTAAGAGGTAAAAGTTGACAGTGTTAAATAACTTAAAGATGTTGTGCCAAGTGGCGTTCCTAAAACTGTATCATTTATAATACCTGCTAAGAATATATTGCCATACCCTAAATTATCGGGATGTTTTAAAACATAAAAATAAATAAGTATCATTTGAAAATTAAAAGCAAAAAAGTTAATTTTTCCAACTTCGGCTACTTGAAAATGATAGAATGAAAAAAAATATAATAAAATTATTGGTAAGGAGGAAAAAAATTTTTCTTTAATTATTCTAAAATATAACATTTTAAATTTATTGATTAATCTGTCCGTTAGTAACGTTAACTATCAAAGCTTGATCTGGATCACCCAAAAGTTTTATTAGAACTTTATTTTTTTTACCTAAATAAGTCACTGCTAGTGGAATTCCAGGTGAAAGAAAGCCTCCCTTACCTGAAGAAAAAATAATTTTATCTGGTTCAATTTTGTAGTTATTGGGAAGATAACTTAAGCGTAGTTTTAGTTTTTTTCCTGTTCCTTCCAAAATAGCATTAACTCCACTCTCCTCGATAATAACAGGAATTTTACTATTTAGATCAGTTAACAAAAGAACTCTAGAGGTTAGATAGTTGCTTTCAATGATAATTCCCATCAAATAGTCATTGTGAAATACTGTCATGCCCTTTGTAATATTATTTTTTGTTCCTCTATTTATTAGTATAGACTTTAAAAAAGGACTTTCTTGATCAAGGATAACCTTAGCTGCAACGGAAAAGTATTGTTCAAAACTTTTGTCATCATTTAAATATAGAGCTTTTTTCAATAACTCATTTTCTGACGCAAGATAAGCATTGTTAAATTTTTGTTTTTTTAAAAATTGCATCTCTTTTTTTAAAAATTGATTTTCACTTATTACATTGTAGTGTTTCTTACTTTTTTGAATCAAATATTTTTTTAATTTAGTTGGCTGTGAAGCAATAACCGATACATGATAAACGAGATCGTTCAATACTGCTCTTGTGGGGCTCATTAATGGCAATGAATATCTATCTGCAGTGATGATTAAAATAGAAAGTATAATTAAAAAAAATAAAGAAAATTTTTGTTTTGCCCCTTTTTTTAAAAGTGCATAACGTATGGATATTATAAAATCATCTCGATGGTCTGACATATTCTTTATAAACTATATTAATACTCAGACATCATAGTTGAAAACAACTCTTCATTCTCTAGAGCTTTTCCTGTTCCTGTCGCAACACATTCTAGTGGATTATCAGCAATTGTAACTGGTAGTCCGGTGTCTTTTGAGATTAGTTTATCTATATTTTTTAATAAAGCTCCTCCACCTGTAAGTACTAAGCCCATGTCTACTAGATCAGCTGACAATTCTGGTGGTGTACTTTCTAAAGCTTCTTTAATTGCTGACAACATTTGATTTAAGATCGGCATTAATGCTTCACATGCATCTTCTTCTGTAAGTGAGATTTCTTTTGGTGTTCCGGTTCTAATGTCTCTTCCTTTCATCAAAAAAATATTATTTGTGGTTGGAATTGCAGTTCCAATTTCTTTTTTAATTTTCTCTGCTGTAGACTCCCCAATTAATAAATTAAATTTTTTTCTCATATAATTTATAATAGCACCATCCATAGCATCACCAGCGATACGTAATGATTTAGAAAAAACTACACCTCCTAGAGACATAACGGCTATTTCTGTTGTGCCACCGCCTATGTCTACAATCATGGAACCAGTTGCTTCTGAAATAGGAAGACCAGCTCCGATAGCTGCTGCGATAGGCTCTTCAATCAATTGAACTCTTCTTGCTCCTGCTGCTAAAGCTGAATCTTGAATAGCTTTTCTTTCAACAGGTGTTGATCCTGTGGGTACGCAAATTAAAATTCTAGGATTAGCAAATGTACTCTTAATATGAACTTTCTTTATAAAGTGTTTAATCATTTCTTCCGTTACAATAAAATCAGCTATAACACCGTCTCTTAATGGTCTGATAGCCTGTATGTTTCCGGGTGTTCTACCCAACATAGTTTTAGCCTCATCTCCTACGGCTAATACTGTTCTTTTTCCATTTTCATTTACAATAGCAACTACTGATGGTTCGTTTAGAACTACCCCTTTGTCTTTTAAAACTACAAGAGTGTTTGCTGTTCCTAAGTCGATGGCCATATCTTGTGACCAGATAGCCTTAATATTTTTCCATTTCCACATTGTTTATTTTTCTTTCTATGCTGAGGCGCTAAAACTTGCGTCTGGCGCCGTTCGTTTACGTTTAATTATTAACTTATTTAAAGCATTTAAATAGGCATCTGCTGAGGCAACTAATGTATCGGTATTAGCTGCTTGACCTACTGTTATTTTGCCGTTTTCTTCAATTCTTACACTAACTGTTGCTTGTGCGTCTGTTCCTTCAGTTACTGCATGTACTTGATATAATTGCAGCTTAACGTCATGTTTGTACAATTTTTGTATGCATTTAAATATAGCATCAACAGGTCCATCACCAATTTCACTTGCAGATTTAATTTCTCCCATAACTTCAAGTGTCATTT
>Ga0308004_10001137_pt1 | contig 11775 bp, 12 predicted proteins | sample Neamet38_FD_203156 | JGI IMG/M metagenome (GOLD analysis project Ga0308004, IMG submission 203156) | Marine microbial communities from water near the shore, Antarctic Ocean - #38 | ecosystem: Environmental > Aquatic > Marine > Unclassified | place: Southern Ocean | collected 2014-06-06 | reverse complement strand
TAAATAAATGAAAATAGTACATGCCCTCGTGGTGAAATTGGTAGACACAACGGACTTAAAATCCGTGCCTTTTTGGAGTGCCAGTTCGAGTCTGGCCGAGGGCACCACTGAATGAGAGATAAAGTTTATTTAGTTTTTGATAAAACAAAAGCTTCTTTAAAGATTAAATCAATCCTAATTAAAAAAGTTAACATTACAACTTTAAAAAAATCTAATATAATAATTGTTCTAGGGGGCGATGGTTTCATGCTTCAAACTTTAAAAAAATTACACAAATATAAAAAACCTTTCTATGGAATTAATTCTGGAAACTATGGTTTTTTGATGAATAAGTTTTCTAATGAAAATATTATTAAAAATTTGAATATCTCCAACAGTATAAAAATTTATCCCCTACAAATGACTGTTACTAATAAAAATAATCAAACAAAAAAATCAATAGCTATTAATGAAGTATCAATATTAAGACAAAGCAAGCAGGCATCATCAATTTCTATTACAGCTAATAAGAAAAATATTATTAAAAATCTTATCTCTGATGGTGTGCTAGTTTCAACACCAGCAGGTAGTACAGCATATAATCTATCAGCACATGGACCAATTCTAAATTTAGATTCAAGAAAACTAGCAGTTACACCTATTAGTCCTTTTAGACCTAGAAGATGGAAGGGAACAATAGTTAGTGATAAATCTAAAATTTTAATAAAAAATTTAGATACAAATAAAAGACCTATCAGTGCTGTTGCAGATAATTTTGAAGTTAGAAATGCAAAGACTATTAAAATTCAAGCTAATAAAAAAATTAGCTTTGAATTATTGTATGACAAAAACAATAGCCTTCATAAAAAAATAAAGATTGAACAAACTCGTAAAGAAACTTCAAATAATTAAGTTATAGCACCCATCCCATGCACGGAGTTGAACTCTGGACCTATTGATTAAAAATCATGTGTAAGTTCTTAAATATACTAATCATATCAACATTAATAAATCTTTTAAGTTTTTGACCTTAACCCAATCTTAATGCTAAGCTTTATTATTGAATAATTTAATAAAGTTTAGTTACTACAATATTTCTTTAGGTTTAATTACCTGGATGGTTTTGTTTCTTTATAAAATAAATATATGGTTAACAATTATTGCCTCACTTATCCTTATTTATCTTTTTATAACGATCACATCAAAATTTTTAATTTATGTAAATAACTTATGAAAAAAAATGGTTTTACCTTAATAGAACTTTTGGTTGTTGTAGCAATCATAGGTATCCTTGCTGCAGTAGGAACAGTTGCTTATACAGGTTACACAAAAAATGCAAAGTTTGCAGTTATGAAAGAAAATTTCAAAACCATTGCTAATAATATTGAACTGTTGGCTTTGGATTGTGATTTACATGGTGGACCTAATTTAAAATCTAATGGAACAACTCCTCAGGGTTCATTAAAATTTTGGAAGTGCTCATCTCAAAATACTAATTCAATGGGACATTTATTTATGGATCATTATCATTTCACAGGATTTATAAATCCTTTAACTCAAAATAGTGCTACTTGGTACTGGGGAGCTAAAACTGGAAAAGCTGCTGAGGGATATATACTTATAGATGGCAACCCAACATCAAAATGTGTGGTTAAAGTTAGTGTAGTTGTTACTGAACCAAGTACAGATAAACTTATAACCTTAGAGCAAAATATTAGTTTTCGTGGTCGTGTAAGTGGATGTTAAAAGAAAATTTAAGTATATTTAATACTCATATCAAATTTTAGTTAAAATTTAATTTATCAAAAATAATAAGTAGTGATTTTTTTGAGTGATGGTGCCCCCGCACGGAGTCGAGCCGCGGTCCTATTGATTACAAATCAACAAGCTAACAAATTATCCTTTCATTAACTATTGATACTACTTACTTCTAGACTTGCGTCAAGATCCTTAACAAAGTTTCACTATGATTTAACTAGTGGTCCAAAAATCGACCCACTATTAATCAACAACGACGTAAAGGTTTATTACAACTTATAAGATTCTTTTTATAACGAATCAATGAGTCTTTCATCTTCAACAGAAAATCTTCTTAATAAACCTATTATCGATTGTTGCATAAGCTATTTTTTATATTAAAATCCAATATAGGTTTTTTTAATTGTATTTACTAATTTTTTTATTATCTTGTTGTAAATATGAAAATTAAAAATGTCTGTTGGAATTTTACTTCTGAGGCACTAAAGGTCTACAAAAAAGTGAATCTTTCAGCCCACTTTACATTAAACAAAAAAGACTTCAGCTACAGAGAAAAAATAAAAGAAAATATTTTTGAAAATTTATTAAAGTTCCCTAAAAAAATGTTTAAAGATGAAGAATTGTTGGAATTTGTTTCGGGTACAGGAGACACCTCAATATACCATTCTAAATGGGGAGCGAAATCGACTGGCATTGAAACGAATAAAGATGCTGTTACTAGATGTAAAAAAAATCAAGTTTTATATGTTTAAAATTAATGACATAAAAAAAATAGAAAAATTCTACAAGCAAAATGGATATGTTTGTGTAAAAAATATTGTTGATAAAAAACTAATTAATGACATATTTACTTCTCTTATTCATATCTATAATAAACATGCATCTAATAAAATTAATATTAAAAATAATATTTATAAAGATTTAGGTTTTCATAAAAAACTAATTAGTTTTAGAAAAATTGATAAAAAAAAGTTTGGATTAATTTATGACGATTTAAAAATTACAGCTAGTAGTAATTATTTGGCTAGAGATCCTCGTCTATTAAAACTTGCATCTATACTACTCTCTGAAAAAGAAGAAAAATCCTTAGCAGTATCTGGTGTTATGACAAGAATAGACTGTCCATTTGATCAAAGAAATAGACTAGATTGGCATCAGGAACATAGATATTACCTTCAAAATGATTATGGAAAAAATGGTCTTTTCATGCATGTGCCTTTACATGATGTAGATGAAAACTCTGGTTCATTAAAAGTAAAACCAAAAAGTCACAAAGAAAAACTAATTATGATTAAACCTATGAAACGTAAATCTAAATTAGAAAGTTTAAATTATGACCATCATTCCAAAACACTTGATAAATATAAAACAGTTTCAATGGAAATGAAAAAAGGAGATTTATTATTTGTTAATCTTGATACTTTCCATGCGTCTGGTTTTAATCAATCTGAAAAAGTAAGATTTACATTAATATCTAGAGTACATAGGGTACTTAGCAAAGATTTTAATTCATATCGTGAAGGACCCAATATTTTTTCTTAACTGATGCTTGAAGTGCTCGAATATCCTTTTGATGTAATTAAAATTTTAAGGAAAAAGAAGGTTTTAAAGAGACATCTTATAAAAAAAGAGAGCCTAATTAATATTAAAATAGCAGTTTTGGGGGCCACTACTACTTTTGAAGTTGTAGAGCAGCTTGAATTATTTCTTTTAAAAGCAGGTTTCAAACCAACCTTTTATGCATGTGACTACGGTCAACATTATAATGTTGTAATGTTTAATGATGAAGCACTTTTAAATTTTAAACCTGATATTGTTTATCTTCATGTTTCCCCAGAAAGTATTGATGAACTAAATAAATCTAACATAGTGAGTAAAGAGAAAGCAGAAATAGAATTAAATAAAATGCAGAAAGTTTGGGAGAAGCTTAATACAAATTTTAATTGTTCTGTGATTCAAGACAATTTTGAAATGCCAGTAGTTCGTTCTTTAGGTAATTTTAGCTTAACATCAACCACAGGCTCCTTTCAAACTATCACTTTGTTAAATCAAATGATAGCACAAGAGGCTAATAAATTATCATATCTTAACATAATTGACCGATTTTATCTTTCATCAAAAATGGGACTTGATTCATGGAAAGATTACTCGCTATGGTTATCCTCAAAATATTCACTTAGCTATAAAGCTATTACACATTTAAGTTATACTATAAGCAAAATTATTAATTCACTTCTTGGTAAAAGTAAAAAATGTCTTGTTCTTGATCTTGATAATACACTTTGGGGAGGAATTATTGGTGACGTTGGAAAAGAAGGGATAGATCTAGGTAGAGATACTAGTATTGGTCAGGCATATTTAGATTTTCATTTGTATATTAAAGAATTAAAAGATCGTGGAATTATACTAGCTGTCTGCTCTAAAAATGAATTTGATACTGCTAAAAGTGGTTTTGATCACCCAGACTCAGTTTTGAAGTTTGAAGATTTTGCTTCGTTTAAGGCAAATTGGGATCCAAAAAGTAAAAACATTCATGAAATTGCAAATGAGATTAATATAGGTTTAGATAGTTTGGTCTTTATTGATGACAATCCAGTCGAGAGAGATATTGTTAGAAAAGAATTTGGATCACTTGTTTCAGTTCCTGAGATTGGTGATGACGTGGTTTACTACAGAGCAATCTTAGATGGTGCTGATTTATTTACCACGACATCTCTTTCCTCTGAAGACATGAAAAGAAACGAATACTATAAAAGTAATCAGAAAAGAGAACAATTTTTGTCTACTTTTAAAAATTATGACGAATATTTAAAATCGTTGAAAATGAAGGCTGAAATTGCTCCCTATAAAAACATTTATCTTTCAAGGATTTCTCAGCTTATCAATAAAACAAATCAGTTTAATTTAACTACGAAAAGAATGTCTTTACAGGAAGTCGAAAAAGCTATGGTGGAAAAAAATAAAATTTCTTTTTATGCGAGACTTATAGATAAGTTTGATGATAATGGTCTTGTCTCTCTTATTCAAGGAACTATCTTGGGTAGCGAAGTTGAAATTGATCTTTGGCTTATGAGCTGTCGTGTTTTTAAAAGAACCCTGGAGCATTCTCTTCTATACAGCTTCCTACAGGAGGCTAAAAACAGGAATATCAAAACTGTGAGAGGTAGATATGTGCCAACAAAAAAAAATCATATTGTCTCCAACCTATACAAGGAAATGGGATTTTTATTTGTAGGAGAAAAAGAGGGATCACAAATTTTTGAAATTGATCTTAAAAAGTACTCTATTCCTAATAACCCAAATATTATCATAGAGGAATTATAATGAGTGTTTCAACGATTATCGAAATATTCCAAGATATTCTCGATGTTAAAAAAGGAACTGTTAGTCTTAAGACGACCTCATCAGACATTGATCAGTGGGATTCTTTAGCTACTGTTAATATAATTGCTGCACTAGAAGAGGAGTTTGGGATTAAATTTAAGCTAGAAGACATTCAAACAGTAAAGACAGTGCAAGATTTTGTAGAACTTGTGCAAGCACATAAAAAATGAGTAGCTCTTTTAAAGTAAGATTTGCCAAATATAGTGATAAAGAAAACATTATGTCTTTTATTGGTAATTATTGGGCAAAAAATCATATTTTGTCTAACGATCAAATGTTTTTTGATTTTCAGTATAGACACGAAGATGACCTGCAATTTGTTCTTGCATTAGATACCACCAATAGAATTGTTGGAGTGCTTGGTTATATGCAGTATGATCCAGAAAAAAATGAACAAGATATTGTTTTAGCTCTTTGGAAAGTGATACCCAACTTATCAGATCCAGTTTTAGGAATAAAACTAATTAAATATTTAAGAGATAATATAAAACACAGATCCATGTTTTGTGTGGGAATTAATAAAAAAACTATTGGAGTTTATAAGTTTATGGGGTTTCAAACAGGCAAACTTGTACACTTCGCTGCCTTCAATACAGAGTGCAAAACCTTTTCAATTGCAATCCCACCTTTGAAAAAAAAATTTTTTGTATGTGATGATTCTTGGAATTTTAAAAAAACCAAATCAGTTGAGTTATCATTAGAAAAATTAATAAAAATAAGTGGATATAAAGAGAAAAAACCTCATAAGTCAAAAAATTATATTTTGAAAAGATATGTAAAACATCCTTATTTTTTTTATATTTTTTACGAGGTATATGAAAAAAATTTTTATTTAGGATTAGTTGTTTCAAGAGAGGTTCAGTATTTGAGTGGTAGAGCATTAAGAATAATAGATGTGCTTGCTGAAAATAACAACATCTCTAGAATTATAAATGAGTTTGTAAGCACTCTAAACAAATCATGCTATGAATATATTGATGTTTACGCCTCGAATCTTGATATGTATCTTTTAACAAAAGGAAACTATGAGCTAGTTTCAGACTCTCAAAAAATTACTATTCCAGATTATTTCTCACCTTTTGAAAAAAAGAATATTGATATCCATTTTTGCACTACTGATAATCAGCCAAGTTGCTTTTTCAAAGGTGATGGAGACCAGGACAATCCAAGAATAAGGAGAGAGAGTATAACGAATGACTGACCTTACGATTGTTATGTACCATTACATTCGACCAATTATTGGTAGCGAATTTCCCGGTATAAAGGGTCTTGAAATAGAGGGATTCAAAAGACTATTAGATTTCTTGGAGAATAATTATTCGATAGTTTCAAGTGAACAGGTAATAGATAAGATTATTAAAAATAAGGAGCTACCCCCACAAAGCAACAGGCAATTAGAATTTAGCTATTCTCGGTCCACGGTGAATTGAATAACACTTCCTACAAATTGGGCCTGAATTATAATTACCCTCCCCAAATTCCATTGTAATTGTAGCTTGAACTTCTTCGTGGTCGCCGCAGTTGATGCAACGATCAATAACTGGTGCTGTTGTATCTTCTGTAAGTGATGAATGACCTTTTGCCCACGACATAATATTTTTGTAATAATTTTTTAAATTAAATAGTCTTATCCACTGCTAATAAGTATTCCTAGACACTAGCTACTCGTCACCGACTATATATAGATCTTAATAAGTTCCTAATTGCGAGAAGGGGGATTGAGTCCCAATAAAAGTTCTAAATTTTGAGACGCGTGTGGTACCTCTATTGTTTAGAGGTTTGTGAGTAAACAGGACGAACAATGACTCGTATGAGTTGCAATAACCTGGCTCTTGTTTCGTACACACTCTATACACAATTATTGTGCACAGGTTCAATTAGATGAGTTAGGATTCAAGAACGAAAGATATAATTAACCGAGTGTTTGTCTGTATTGTTTCAAGAGTGATGGTGCCCCCGCACGGAGTCGAACCGCGGACCTATTGATTACAAATCAATTGCTCTACCAGCTGAGCTACAAGGGCATTATGTTTCGTGTGAAGTTTTTACTGTGAAACATTAATAAAATCAATGTATAAAAAAGATAAGTACCCCTTTTAACATTGTTGCACCTCTCAAAGACTTAGCAAGTTGTAGTTAACTTGGGACTAATTTATCGATATGGAGTTGGTATGATACTCCTAATTTGGTTGGGATTTCTTTTGTTTGTTCTCATTAGATAACAACCAAAACAAACGGAGTGGAAAACAATAAAAAAAAGGAAAGTTATATTTGCAAAAGCAGTGCTTGAACAAATGAAACATACGGTTTATATTAATTTTTTAAATAGGTGATAATTTTTAAAAATTCAACAATAAATTTTGTTAATTTAAGATAGAAAATCCAGCAAATAAAACATTTCATGAAATCGAAAAAACTTAAGATAATCCATTTTATAACTACTTTGGGATTAGGTGGAGCAGAAAAAGTTCTATTTAATACTTTGAGACTAAGTAATAATAAATATTTTGAACATTATGTGGTTTGTTTAAAATCTAGTGGTCATCTTAATAATAAAATAAAGAAGCTTAATATAAAGGTTTATTCGTTAAACCTAGATACAAATTTTTTTGCTGGAATTATGAGTTGTGTTTCATTTTTAAAAAGTTTTGAAGATAAAGAAAATACGATTATCCAAACTTGGTTGCCTCGTGCTGACTTTATAGGTGGTTTATTAAGTAGAATTTGTGGATATAAAAAAATAATTTGGAATATAAGAATTTCAAATTTTACACAGGGATCCTATAAACTTGGTACTTTAGTTTTATTGATTATAAATAGTATATTATCCTATTTTATTCCAAAAAAAATTATAAGTTGTTCTTTAGCAGGAATAAAAGCTCATGTAAATTTAGGTTACAAAAAAAATATTTTTTATTTAATACATAATGGTTTTGATAAAGTTAAAATTAGAAAAAGATCTTCAAAATTTTCAAAAAAATTTACAATTGGTATTTTTTCAAGATATGATCAAGTTAAAAATCACATATATCTATTTAAAGCCTTAAAAATATTAAAAAAAAAAAAATATGACTTTAGATTGTTATTATTAGGACCAAAAATAAATTTTAAAAATAAAAAATTAACTCAAGATATAAGGAATAATAATTTAATTAACGAAACTATATTTATAAATAAAAAAGGAATTTTTGATATTAATAAATATTTTTCATATATTGATTTATATATTTTATGCTCACGAACAGAAGGATTTCCAAATGTTTTGGGTGAAGCTATAATGAATGGAGTAAATGTATTGTCAACAGATGCTGGTGATTCTAAATTGATGGTGCCTAGTAAGAAAAATATTATACCTAATTCTGATGTAATAAAATTTTCAAAAAAAATTGAAAATATAGCAAATTTATATAGTTTCAAAAAAAGTCGTAATGATATATTGAAAAAAAATAGCTTAATATTTCATAGTAAATTTTCTCAAAATAAAATGCTTTATAAATATCAAGAAATCTGGAAATCGATTTAGATCTAGAATAAATATTTGTGTCAATTAATTTAAGAATGATATACTCGGGCAGTTTAATTGTTAAAAATATTTAATTAAATGATTAGAAAAAAAATAATTTTTCAACATTACTCATTATAATTATGTTACTTATACTTTCAATTTTTACAGATTTTATTGGTATAAGTCTTAGACAAAAATGGGTGTTGATGCCATTTTTATTCTTATTTGTAATTCTATTTTTAAGTAAATTTAAATATAACAGATTATGAGATACCTTATATTAGGAAGCCAAGGATTTATTGGAGATGGAATAATTAAATATTTTAAAAAAAAAAAAATTCTATTTACTGAATATAAAAAAATTTCCGAATTAATACCTAGTCAGGTAAATAATAAAGATATTATAATTAATTGTTTGGGGAAAAATATAAAAAAAGTCAATAGTCATGAATTAAAGAATAAAATACAATTAATTAAACACTTAAGGAAAAAAATATTATGGATACAGCTAAGCACGCCGCTCATTTATAATCAAAAAATAAATTCAAAAAAAAAAGTAAATGAAAAAACAAAAGAATTACCATATAATGAATATGCTTTATCAAAACTTAAATTTGATAATTTTTTAAAAAAACAAAAAAATCCAAACTTTAGTTATCTAATTTTAAGAATTTCAACTGTCTATGATAAAAAAATGAAGAGTAAGGTTTTTAAAAAACTTAAATTTATAAGTAATTCTTTTTTTTATTCACTAATAGTAAATCAGAATACAATATTTAATTATGTAAGTTTAGACGAGTTAGTTGTTTACATCTATAAATTATCAATTATTAAAAAATCAAAGAATAGACTGATACTAATTACACAAAATATAAATCTTGTAAAATTAATTGGCAGATCTGTTGAAAAAAAATATTTTTTAAACAGATTTTTTATTAATATTAAAAAAATTTTAGCATTATTTTTTCTCGAACAAGTTCATTTTCTTACAAATGAAAATTCAATAGAAAATAATTATTTACAAAAATTTATTAAAATCAAAAGTAAAAATTATTCAAACCAAAAAATTATTAATTTCTTCAAAAAATGTTAAAAAAAATTGCAATTGTCTCAGCAAACTATTTAGGTGTTAAATCTTTTTTATCAAAATCGATTGAGAATTTATCTGAGAATTATTCTATACATATATATACAAATATTGAAATGTCAGATCGTTTATTTGAAAATAAAAATAAAAATAAAAATATAAAATTCATCCATTTTCCTATCAGAAGAAACGTCAATTTACTCAAAGATTTAGAATGTTTTTTTAAGTTAATATTTTTTATCTTTAAATTTAAACCAGATTTGATGATGACATTAACACCTAAGGGTGGTCTACTTGGAATGTTAACATCATTTATATTGAATGTTAAAATAAGAATTCATTATTACACAGGTCAAGTTTGGGTTACAAGAAAAGGTTTTAAAAAAAAATTATTAAAGCAGGTGGATAATATTATTTTCAAAATGTCGACAGATTGCCTAACAGATAGTAATCAACAAAAAAAATTTTTAGAGGATGAAAGAGTTGTGAAAAAAGATTTTTTAAATGTTCTTGCAAATGGATCTATATGTGGAGTTGATTCCTCAAGGTTTAGACTAAATTTAGAAAATAGAGAAATCATAAGGAAACAATTAGGTATCTCTGCAGATACAATACTCCTGTTGTTTTTAGGAAGATTAAATAAAAATAAAGGAATTTTAGATTTAGCTGATGCTGTCAATGACATCATTGAAAAAGATAAAAAAAATATTTCTTTACTTATTGTTGGGCCTGATGAAGAAAATATAAAATCTAAAATACAAATTTTATGTAAAAATTCTATCAATAAAATTCATTTTATTGAATTTACAAATAAACCCGAGAATTATATGTCTGCAGCTGATATTTTCTGTCTACCAAGTTATAGAGAAGGTTTTGGAATAGCCGCATTAGAGGCGAGTGCCTGCACTTTACCAGTTATTTCTTCAAGAATATATGGATTAATTGATGCCGTTAAGGAAGGTCATACTGGACTATTTCACGAGGTTGGAAATAAAGAGCAAATAAAAAAATGTATAATCAGGTTAGTGGAAAATAAGGTATTACGTGAAACACTTGGAAAACAAGGGCGAGAAAGAGTTTTAAAAGATTTTGAACAAAAATATGTTACTGATGAACTTGTTAAATATATTCAAAATTTTTAAATTTTATTTAAATAAAATAAAGATCAATTAGAAAAAAAAATAAAAAATTACTAAAGCATCAAATCAAATTTTATCTTAAAAATTAAATATGAAATCTAAATTAAATATTGTAATAAAATTTTTATTTTTTTATTTTTAATATTAGTTAGTCCATTACTATCTGGCTATGTTTTACTATCTGCAATAAAAACTGAATTTTTTTTCTTAAATGATGCTATTATTTATTAGATCAAAATACATGTGAGAGTGAATTTATAAAGTCAATGGATTACAAATCAATTGTACTATGAGCTGAACAACAGGGGCTTAACTGATTTTTATTAAGAAATCTTAGGCTAATCAAGAATTTTTTTTCAAATAACTTAAATGATGAAACACAATTGCTGCACTATTTGAGATATTTAAGCTTTCTACATTCTTATTTATATCAATCTTAACTAAAAAATCTGTGTACTTTCCAGTATGCTCTCTCATACCAAATCCTTCAGATCCAAATAAAAGAACATTTTTTCCCTCCCATTTAATATCTGTAAAGTCTTTTTCTCCTCTTGCATCAAACCCATAAACCCAAAAATTTTTTTCTCTTAAATTTTTAAGTGTGGAATTTATGTTTGCTACTTCAAAAATATTGATATGCTCCATACAGCCACTTGCAGCTTTATACATAAGTTTACTATCAGATGGAAATTGTCTTTCTTTAACTATCAAACCATCTATGTGAAATGATGAGGCGCTTCTAATTAATGACCCAATATTTCTTGGATCAGTTACTTCATCTATACAAACAAACGTTAGATTATTTTTTCCTTTTATAAATTCTTTTAAGTCGGGTTGATCGATATGCTCAACTTCAGCAATATAACCGCCATGCATCATTTGATCTTTTGATGTATATTTATCTAATTCTTTTTTTGATTTGA
>Ga0308004_10001135_pt1 | contig 11790 bp, 8 predicted proteins | sample Neamet38_FD_203156 | JGI IMG/M metagenome (GOLD analysis project Ga0308004, IMG submission 203156) | Marine microbial communities from water near the shore, Antarctic Ocean - #38 | ecosystem: Environmental > Aquatic > Marine > Unclassified | place: Southern Ocean | collected 2014-06-06 | reverse complement strand
GTTGCTCACATGAATTAAACAAAAGAATAAACCCTAATAAAAGTGACAAGCTGTGCTTCATCATTGGTTTTTTAATTTTAAAAAGTTTTTTAAATTATTATAACAAATGTCCTGAATCATTTTTCCGAAGAAAGGCAGGTCATTTGGCAACAACCCTTGATTAATATCATTAGCAATCATATTACAGAGCAATCTTCGGAAATATTCATGACGAGGAAAGGACATAAAACTCCGGCTATCGGTTAACATTCCAATAAAACGTGAAAGAAGCCCCATGTTTGACAAGGCTTTAATTTGGGTTTCCATTCCATCTTTTTGATCTAAAAACCACCATGCCGTCCCCCATTGAATCTCAACTTTGTCACTATTGAAATTACCAGGCATAGTAGCGAAAACCTCATTCATTGCAGGGTTTAAGTTATAAATAATGGTTTGTGTAAGTTTTTCACTAGAATTGAGCTTCCCTAGAAGCTTAGATAAGTTTTTAGCTTGTGCAAAATCTCCTATTGAATCACAGCCAACATCAGCTCCCAACTGCTTAGTTAATTTTTGATTATTTCCACGTAGGGCACCAAGGTGCAGTTGTTGTGTCCATCCCTTTTCATGATACATAACAAACAGTTCGAACAAAACACAAGAATTAAAAGCCAAAGCTTCTTCTTCACTGATTGTTTCTCCTGAAATTCGTTTTTTCAGAGAAGAATCGACCGTTTGCAACTTATAATCAGAAGCATAGGTATATTCTAATCCATGATCTGAAATCCTACATCCATTTTCGTGAAAATACGACACTCTTGCTTTCAATGCATCCAAAAGTGTTTGTAAATTATTGATAGTTACCCCCGATGACTCTGAAAGTTTGTTTAGATAATCCAAGTAGTCTCCTGTATTAATTCCAAATATTTTATCTGGCCTAAATCCAGGTAGTACTTTGGGACCAATATTGTTTTTTTTAATTTGTTTATGGTGTTTTAAATCATCAACTGGATCATCTGTTGTACAAAGCATTTCTACTTTCATATTTTTTAACATTTGACTTGGAAGTAATGTTTTTAGCTGATGATTCGTCTCTTCAAAAACAGCATCCGATGTTGAGGGTTGGAGGGGTGTAGTGATGTTAAAATATCTTTTTAATTCAAGATGCGTCCAGTGAAACAATGGATTCCCCACGGTATAGGGAACTGTTTTTGCCCATAAATCGAATTTCTCCTTTGTCGAAGCATTTCCTGTAATAAGTTCCTCTTCTATCCCAAGGGTTCGCATCGCCCTCCATTTGTAATGGTCACCATCCAACCATACTGCATTAATATCTTTAAAAGGTTGGTTTTTTGCAATTACATCAGGAGGTAAATGATTATGGTAGTCAATGATGGGCATCGCCTCAGCATATTGAAAATACAATTGCTTAGCAGTCTTACTTTGGAGTAAGAAGTCAACCTGAATAAAACCAACTGTATTAATAAACTCCATAATTAAAACATTCTATTAATTCCCCATTCTAAACCTCTTAATTCAGCAAGACCTCTGAGTCTTCCGATCGCTGAATAACCAGGATTTATTTTTACTTTAACCAAATCATCAAGCATTTGATGTCCATGATCAGGCCGCATGGGAATTGAGGCATCTATGCGATTTTCATCTACTCTTCTCTTTTGCTCTAACAGAACTCTTTTTATAATTTCAAACATGTCGACGTCTCCTGTGAGGTGATCGGCTTCATGAAAGTTCCCCAGTGCATCGCGCCTTGTGCTCCTTAAATGTAAAAAATGAACCCGATCGGCGAAGGCAGTAAATATAGCAGGTAAATCATTATCTGCTCTTACTCCTAGAGAACCAGTGCAAAAAGTAATTCCATTAGAAAGAGGAGTGACTTGGTCAAAAATGTATTGATAATCTTCCATTGTGCTTACAATTCTAGGAAGTCCTAAAAGGGTAAATGGTGGATCATCAGGATGAATACACATTCTGATCCCCAATTCTTCTGCAACAGGAATGATTTCGGATAAAAACTGAACCAAATGACTTCTTAGTTTATTTGCGTCAATGCCAGCATAAGTATTCAACATTGCAGTAAATTCTTCAGTAGAATAACCTTCTTCCGAACCTGGTAATCCTTTTAACATGTTATCAGAAATCCTTTTTATATCTTCATCAGACATGTTTTTGAACTGAAGTTTTGCGGATGATATTTCTTTAGAAGTATAATCGGCTGCAGCATTATTTCTTTTTAAAATACACAAATCAAAAACACGCAATTCAGATGAGTTGAACTCCAAAGCCAAAGAACCATCTTCCATCAACATGTCCAATCGGGTTCTTGTCCAATCCAAAATTGGCATGAAATTATAACAGATAACGTAAACACCACTTGCTGCTAAATTGTGCATGCTCATTTTATAATTTTCAATTAAGATTTCGAAATCTTCTGTTCTTGTTTTAATTTTTTCATGAACAGGAAGTGACTCAACAACGTCCCAAGTAAGACCTGCCTTTTCAATTGAATCCTTCCTAGACTGAATTTCTAATTTTGTCCAAACGTCTCCATTTGGAACATGATGTAATGCGTTGACGATTCCAGTCGCGCCTGCTTGTCTTACATCAGAAAGACTCACTGGATCATTTGGACCATACCACCGCCATGTTTGTGTCATTTTCATATTTAATCTTTATTAAACACCACTAAAAGCGCTAAATCCTCCATCAATCGGAAGGACTACTCCTGTTATAAATTTAGCCGCATCACTACATAAAAAATGAATTGCACCATTAAGTTCTTCTGCTTCACCAAATCGTTTCATTGGTGTGTTTCTGATGATTGTTTCTCCACGATCAGTATAGGATCCATCTTCATTAAGCAATAAAGCACGATTCTGATTTCCTACAAAAAACCCAGGAGCAATAGCATTTACCCTAACACCAGAACCAAATTTCAACGCCATTTCAACAGCCATCCAACGGGTGAAATTTTCAATTCCGGCTTTTGAAGCGGAATATCCTACAACCCTTGTGATTACTCGATCAACACTCATTGAGGAATAATTGATAATGGCACCTTCTTTTTGTTCCGACATTACTTTTCCAAAAACAAGTGAAGGAATTACAGACCCATTAAGGTTCAATTTAGTAACCTTATCGAAATCTTCCATCGATAAATCAAAAATAGTTTGATCAACCCCTATCGTTGCTCCCGGCATATTACCCCCGGCAGCATTAAGTAACATGTCAACACGCCCCCATTTGGACACTATCTGGTCACAAACTCCTTGAATTGAACTTTTTGATAATACATTAGACTCAAAACCAATAGCTTCTCCTCCAGCTGCAGTAATCAGTTTTACTGTTCTTTGAACCGAAGTGTCGGCAAGGTCAAGAATTGCAATTTTAACTCCAGATTGTGAAAGACTTTGAGCAATGCAGCAACCTAGAGCACCCCCCCCTCCGGTAATAACGGCAACCCTGTTTGATAAATCAAATTTTTGTTTCATTATATTTTATAATTAATATTATCCCAGTAAGTTACTTTGTTGGTATCCATTGCCTGAATTCCCATTTCTACTGCATAAGCAGCTTTGGCCCCTGTTGAAATACCAGATAAGGGGTCTGTATTATTTAAAATGGAATCTTTAAAATCCGTAAGGGCTTGCACAGTTGGATCTAAATGTTTTAAATCCAGTCGGATCCCTTTCCCTTTAGTCCAGCCAACGGTTGCCCCAGAAACTCCATCTACTTCTCCATAAGAAGAAATGTATTCTCCTTCTGGATAAAACCAGGCTTGGTCCTGATAGATAGTCAAAGTTCCTTTGTCTCCCATCACCATTATTCTATAGCCTTCAATCGCATTTGTGGTTAAACAAGTGTAGGATGCCTTAACCCCCTTGTCATATTCATAAACAACCTTTATGTTATCATAAGTTTCACGACCATCTTTCCAGTAATCTATCCCTCCAAATCCAATCGCTTTTTTGGGAGTTCCTTTTAAAATCCAATTAGCAAAATCAATTTGGTGAGAACTCAATTCGGCTAATAATCCGTAGGAGTACTCACGGTACATTCTCCAATTAATTTGACGCTCCAGTTTTTGATCGAGTACTGGTTTTCGCCAATCACCATTTCGGTTCCATTGACTTTCAATGGAAGTAATTTTACCTACTTTTCCATCTTCAATTAAATTAGTCAGCTCTGAATACATTCGAGAACTGTGGTATTGATGACCCGTTTGAAATATTTTTTTTGATTGCGCGCATTTAGTTACAAGCCGCACCGTATCCGGAACTCCTTTTGCTAAAGTCTTTTCACAATAGACATGTTTATCCGCATCCAAGGAGTCAAAAGCAATTTTTGAGTGGGTGCTCAACGGTGTACTCACTAACACAGCATCGACGTCTTTATTATCTAATAATTTTTTATAGTCAGTATAGGATTTTGAATTTTTATCTTTCAATAATGAAAATCCTTCTTTTAATCTGAAAGGGATAACATCACAACAAGCAACAACATTAAAACCTGAAATTTCGTTTAACAGTTTGATAATCCCTTTCCCTCTGCTCCCCGTTCCGATAACACCAATGTTAATCGTAGAATTCAAATGATTTGTTTTTGGGAGCGACCACAACAAATTAGCACTGGCAACAGTTCCTAAAAAGACGCCTCCTGAACTTAAAATAAATTTTTTTCTTTTCATTTTTGCGGTTGTGTTTTTTTATTCAAACGTAAATTTATTTCTTCCAAAGATTTCCCTTTAGTTTCAGGCATAAAAAAAAGGGAGAATAACAATTGCAGCAACATCATGAAAGCAAAAAAAGTAAAAATTGGCCACGGATTAATATTATATAAATCTATAACTAATGGGCCAACCAAAGTTATCAATGCTGCAAAAACCCAGTGAACACCTACGCCAAAAGACTGTCCAATTGCCCGAATTCGGTTGGGAAAAACCTCTGAAATAAAAACCCAGATAATCGTTCCTTGTCCAACGGCATGAGAGGCTATGAAAGCAAAAATAAATATTGCGATAAGTTGGGGAGACCATTCAAAATAGAAGGAACTGGCAACTCCTGATAAACTAATGATGTATCCTATTGAACCGATAATCAATAGTTGACGCCGACCCAATCGGTCGATGAGTATCATCCCGATAAATGTAAAAATAACATTGGTTAATCCGATTATTACAGAATTAAACAAGGATTCTTTTGAAGCAAAACCACCCATCTCTAGAATTTCAGGAGCATAATATAAAATAAAATTAATTCCTGAAAGTTGATTAAAAAATGATACAAAAAAAACAATTAATATAGTTTTTTTGAATTTTTTAATAAATAACTTATCCTCTCCTACTAAAGTATTTTGTGCGTTTTTGATTTCTTTGAAAGTCCTGGCAAGCTGATCTTCATCAGGATAAATTTGTTTAAGAACTTCTATTCCTTTTGCATCGTCTCTTTTAAATAGAATAAGCCAACGAGGGGAATAAGGAATTGTGAGGGTTAGCGCAAAATACAATAAGGCAGGAATTGCCTCAACCCCAAGCATCCATCTCCAATCGTTTTCCCCACCAAATCCATTCAATAAATAATTAGATAAAAAGGCAATCAGAATTCCAAAAACCAAGCTGAATTGATAAAGAACACCTAAGGAACCTCTGTTTGTGGGGCTTGCTATTTCTGAAATGTATATTGGGGCTGCTATAGAGGATATTCCAACTGCGATTCCACCTACGAATCTAAAAAAAGAAAAAGTGAAAGGATCAGTCGCTAATGCAGACCCAACTGCTGAGACAAAAAAGAACAAACCGATCAAAGTCAAAGTCTTTTTTCGTCCAAACTTATTTGTCGGAAGGGCTCCGAACAAAGCACCAATGACCGTTCCCCAAAGTGCCATTGACATAATGAAAAAACCATGAAAAACTGGTCCTGTAGACCAAAGCTCTTTGATCGGTAGATTGGCACCAGAAATTACTACTGTATCAAATCCAAACAGAAAACCTGACAAAGCGGCGACAAGTATCCATTTAAATGTCTTATTCATTGAAAATGTAATTTTACGTGTGCGTACACTCTTAAAAGTTACAAATATATATATTAATAGTATTAAAAAAACGATTAATGCTATGAAAAATACATATAAAAATTTGTTAATTATCTCTAATTTATAATACTATCTCTCAAAAATATTTAAATTTATACAATATAAATATCATTTTAATACTTAAGTATTGACGACAATAAAAGATATTGCACGAGAAGCCAACGTATCAGCCGGAACCGTTGACAGAGTGCTTCATAAACGCGGGGGTGTTTCTGCTAAAACAGAGGAGAGAATTGAAAAAATTCTTAAACAGAAAAACTTTAAAATCAACTTAATCGCGAGTTCTCTTGCAATGAAAAAGCATCATAATTTGGCAATATTGATCCCGGGTTTTGATAATGATAATTTGTTTTGGAAATCTCCCTATTCAGGAATCCAAAAAGCCAAACAAGAAGTCAGTGCTTTAGGCGTTGAAACAAGCACATTCATTTTTGATCAGTTTGACTCTGAAAGCTTCAAAATAACTTTTAATAGATTAATTAAGACGAATCCTGATGCCGTGATTTTAGTTCCTATATTCAATAAGGAAACCCTCGAAATTGTTGCAGAACTAAATCAGGCAGAGATTCCTTTCCTATTTTTTAATGTTAATATCGAAGGATTTAACAACATAAGTTATATCGGTCAAAAGTCTTTTAAAGCTGGAGCATTATCCGCGCAATTATTAGAATTGTGTAGTGATCCAAATGATGAACTTTTAATTGTCCAAACTCGAAAAAACCTTGAAAACCATCGGGCAATTAGCCAAAGAGTTGCAGGATTTAAGGACTACTTTGAAAAGAAAAAAACGAAGCGAAACATACATCATCTTGATTTTGATAATTTAATTGATTTGGTAAAAACCAAATCTAAAATCAATGCATATTTAAAAGAAAACAAGGGAATTAATGGACTTTTAGTACCCTCTAGTAGGGTGTCAAACATCACCTCTCTTATCGAAGATGATTATTTAAGTAGTTTAAAAATCATTGGTTTTGACACCACTCCAAAAAATGTTCAAAGCATAAAAGAGGGTAGAATTACTTTCTTAATTTCCCAGAAATCATTTAACCAAGGCTATAAATCTGTCATCAGTATGTCTTATTTCCTTGTTTATAAACAAAAGCCTAGTCAAGAATTGGCGACCCCCTTAGAAATTATCACCAAAGAAAATGTTGCATTTAGTCAATTTGATAAACGAAGATATTTTAATGAAAAATAACTTATTTCAGAATTAAAAAAGCGGTGTATACACCGCTTTTTTTAATTCTATAAAGTTGAATTTTACTTACGAACTATTGAGCGGTAGTATCCACAATTACTTCTTTAGCATGCGCCGCAACAGGCCACCTGTATCTTTCTAAATCTTTTTCAAGTATCCGGATATTCCTCCACCTTACTTTATTTCCTAATTGAGATTTCTTTTTTATGCTGTGAACTTGCAGACCAAAAAAACCTTCCGCTGTGAGTCCATCTATTAAGTTGGTACACATCGTACCATTAACCCAAGTTCGAATTGAAGACCCTATTGCTTCTATTCGGATTTCATTCCACTCCCCTACTTTAAATGCACTTTGCGCTAGAGGATCGTTTTCAAGCTTATAGATCCATCCTCTTCTAGATTCATCATAAACTCCTGCAGTCCATTTTCTATCACTAGGATCCAATTCGCATTGGTATCCATGCACTCTCCCATTCTTGTATTCAGGAAGAGAATTTGATCTAAACTGTATTCCCGAGTTAAGTCCTCCGTCTAGCCTTACTTCCAACTCAAAAATAAAATCAGTGTAAAGTTTATTGGTACACATAAAAGAATTGGGGGTGTTCAGCACTGGAGACCCAACTACTGCCCCATCAATTATTTGATAATTGGCGTTACCATTTTTCTGATTCCATCCTTCAAAATTAGTCCCGTTAAACAAGGACTCCCATTCTTGAGCTAAACTCAAAAATGGGAGGCTTGTAAATAAGATTAACAGTGAAGTTTTAAAAATATTTTGATTTAAAGTCTTCATGTTTATCTGTTTAAATTAATAACCGGTATTCTGAGTAACCTCGTTTGTGGAGAGGTCGCTTTCAGATAGTGGAATAGGTCTTAAAAGGTGATAAGACTGAATTTCCTTAACCCATGGATTCATGGCTTTTGCTCGCTCTATTAACTTTTCGGTTCTTTTAAGGTCATACCATCTCAATCCTTCTCCCATGAACTCTCTTGCTCTTTCGTCCAAGATCATATCGATAGTAGGAGCACCACTAGCTCTATATGAAGCGGTTGCAAGACCCGTCCCTGCTGGGTCAGCAGCTTTGTTAGCGGCTACAGATGCACCCCCTACAGCTCTGTTAACAATAGAGTTGTAATAATTTTCTGCACTTCCCATAGATCCACCTGTAGCACCTTTTACAATTGCTTCTGCAGCAATTAAATATGCTTCGGCTGAGCGCATAACTATGGCGTCAAATTGACCAAATCCATTTCCATATGCAATTCCAGGTTCCCAGAATTTCCACATCATCGGTGTTTTGTTTTGACTATGATAATTTGATTCATCAATAACACCGTATTCATCATGATTAATCACTGCGTAATCTTTTGTTCCTCCAACAATATCTTTACCTCTATCAGCTGCTGATGTTGCAGGTGAATTCCAATCTCTAAACTCAAGAACAACATCACCAGATTTTATATCAATTGGAGTCACTCCTGATGCAGGTACAAATCCAGGATTATCAACAACAGCATAAACCTTTTCAACAAAGTTATGGTGATAACGTTTGTCATTTTGAGGGTCAAAAAGTCTATAGGTTGCTGGAGTAGTGTTATGAACCCCTAGAACTCTGTTATAATCAGAAGTTCTTCCAGGAGAACCGGGAGCATCATCTACACCTCCTCCAAAGAGACCATGAAGATTATTCCCGCCATCACTATTAACTGAAACACCAGCAAGATCAGATTGTGCGGAATTAGTTATGGCTGCATCAGAATACTGAACTGCAAATACAACTTCGCTATTTACTGCGTTTTGATCTCCAGGACCAAAAGTTTGATTTGTTGGATCTTCAGAGCGTTTTGGCCATAAATCATTATAGTTAGTCACGAGTGAATGTGACGCGATTACTTTGTCTGCATAAGACAAAGCTTGAGTGAAATCGGCAGCGGTTCCACCTAATTTACCATCAAAATTCCAACCTCTTGTTAAGTAAACTCTAGCAAGTAAATGCTGTGCTGCACTTTTGGTAGCTCTGCCATAATCTGAGGCGGAAGAAGGTAATGCAGATTCTGCAGCAGTTAAATCAGTTATCAATTGAGAATAAATCTCAGATGACGCAACTCTTGTAACTTCCTTGTTAGCAGCAATGGTAGCCTTCAGCGGCATAGGTACATCCCCCCATTGTTGAACAACATAAAAAAGACATAATGATCTCATAAACTTTGCTTCAGCAACTCGTGTTGCTATCAGAGTAGCGTTTCCACCAACTACATTTTCAGCTCTATCAATCAAAATATTTGAACGATTTATCTGCTTATATAGTAAAACCCATAAGTTGGAAATCTCACCCGCTCCATCAGTTAACTCAGATCCATAAGTGTCAACTCTGTTGTTCACTAAAACATCATCTACATTAGCCCATCCAGAGGATCGTGCAAAAATATCAGTTCCATTAAGAACCAACTCCCTTTGCTCAATAATGTTTCTCATAAGGGGATAAATCGACTTACTTAAATCTTCAAAACCGGCTGGTGTTGAGAAAAAAGAGTCTGCTGTTTGATTTGAAACTGCTGCTTCGGTTAATATATCTTCAGTGTCACAACTAAAAACAAACACTAAAGAGAGTACAATTAAAATTTGATTAATTTTTTTCATCTGTATATTTATTTCTTTTAAACTTTTCATAATATTTATATTTTTCGATTAAAAGTTTAGGTTTAATCCAAACAACACAGTCATTGCAGGAAGATCATCATCATTACCTCCAGAATTGTATTCTGGATCAAATGAAAGGAAGTCAGAAAACACAAATGGATTCTGAAGCTGTCCGTAAAATCTTAGTCTTGATACTCCTAATTCATCAAGGATGTTTTGTGGCAAACTATATCCAAATGTAATATCACTTATTCTAACAAAATCAGCCATTTGGTAACTTAAGGCAACACGAGACTGACCTCCCTTTGATTCGTTCTTACTGTTAAGACCAGGTCCTGTTAGTGGACTGAAATAGGTGTTAGATGGATTTGTTGGGGTCCAATAATCCAATTCAGAAGAGCGATTGTAACGATCAGAAGCAATGTCTCCAAAAGTAGCATTTAAATAAGCATTAGAATACATCAATCCCTGCCTTGTGTACATAAAAAAGGACATATCCCAATTTTTATACGAAATTTGATTTCTTAAACCAGCAGTCCAGTCGGGAGTCCCCTTACCTACAATAGTTCTGTCATCAGAGTTGATTTTATCATCACCGTTGACATCTTTAACTTTGATTTGTCCAGGGATTTGTCCAAATACCGCAGCTTCAGTAACCTCATCCGTTTGCCAAATACCTTCAAACTTATACGAATAGAGAGCTCTTACAGATTCTCCAACAAAACGTTTATTCCCCTTATCTTCGGTTATCCCTCCAGCAAGCTTAACAACTTTATCATCATTTGCTGTAAAAGTTAAAGCAGAAGACCATTTAAAGTCACCTTTGTTTACGTTAATTGAATTTAATGTTATCTCAACACCACTGTTTTCAATCTCACCGACATTAGCAACTGCACTAGCAAAACCGGTAGAGGTTGGAATATTATCGTTTAGAATTAGATCTTCGGTGTTTCTTTTATATATTTCAACAGAACCTGAAATACCTATGTTTTTTAAGGTAAAATCTAAACCAAAGTTCGTTTCTTTACTTCGCTCCCAAACTAATCCTTGATTAGAAAGTGCATCAATGGAGTATCCATTTGCTGCTGATCCATCAAAGTCATAAACTGTTTGATAAATGTTAGATTGAGTAGCATAAGGATTAATACTTGCATTATTTCCAACTTCACCATAACTTACTCTAACCTTTAAATTAGAAAAAACATTTAAATTTGAAATAAACCTTTCTTCTGAGAGTCTCCAACCCAAAGCAGCTGAGGGGAAAAACGCCCACTTATTATCTGTAGCTAACTGAGAAGCGCCATCATATCTTCCAGTTACTGTCAATAAATATTTATCATTAAATGTATAGTTAACTCTTCCCATATAAGATGCTAAGGAGCTCTCGATTAAATCAGAATTATAAGCTTTGATTGTTGCGCCAGTACCTGTAGCGTGCCATAATGATCGATAAGCTAAATCCTCAACCGCTATTTCCATGTACTCATCGTACTGTTCAAAAATACTGAAAAGTGCAGTTGCATCTATTCTGTGTTTTCCAAAAGTTTTATTATAATTTAAAGTGTTATCTAAAGTATAATTAGAAGTTTTTTCATTCCACGTATTTGTCTTTGGATTTCTTGATCCTTTTTGTGATTTGGTATAAGTTCCTCTGTAGTCACCTTCTCTTGCATTTGTTTCATAAGCAGAGTAAGAAGTTTTAAACTTCAAACCGTCAGCTAATTTAATTTCAGCGAAGACATTGGCTAAAAGTGAATTCCCTTTGCGTCCTCTTTGAAAATTCATTGGGTCAGTCTCAATAAGTGGATTAATTACTTGAGAGTCGTGTATACCCATGTAGAATGCAAGGTTGCCAAGGGGGCCC
>Ga0308004_10001133_pt1 | contig 11799 bp, 11 predicted proteins | sample Neamet38_FD_203156 | JGI IMG/M metagenome (GOLD analysis project Ga0308004, IMG submission 203156) | Marine microbial communities from water near the shore, Antarctic Ocean - #38 | ecosystem: Environmental > Aquatic > Marine > Unclassified | place: Southern Ocean | collected 2014-06-06 | reverse complement strand
ACACAGCAAGATATTATCAAGCTTGATTTGATTGAAAAATCGAAGGTTATTTATTTGCCTGATCCTATAATTGAAATCAATGAAATTTTAAAACAAAAGGAAAATAATTTTACAGAGATAAAATTAAAAAAAAGAACTTTTGTTATGATAGGACGATATACTCAACAAAAAAATCATTTATTAGTAATTAAATGTTTTAAAGAATTAATTAAAAAAAAGCTGGATATAAATTTAATTATCATTGGTAATGGAGAGTTAAAGAATAAATATTTGGCTGAAATTAATCATTTAAACCTTGAAAATAGAGTTCAATTAGTAAATTACCAAAAAAATATTTCTATTTATTTAAGTAGATCATTAGCATTGATTTCATCTTCTTTGTGGGAAGATCCAGGATTTGTAATGATTGAAGCAGCCGCTTGTAATGCTTTCGTTATTTCAAGTGATTGTTTAAATGGACCAAGGGAATTTGTTGGAAGTGATAGTGGAATATTGTTTAATAACAGTGATATAAAAAGTTTGGAACAAAATATTCTAAAATTTTTAGATATGAGTGATTATGAGATCAAAAAAAAAAAAGTTAACGCTAAAAAAAAATCAATTAATTTTACAAAACTAAGACACTATAAAATATTATCAAATAATCTAATTTAGAAAAATTCTTTATTTACGAACTTTATAATTTTTTCAGATCTTTTTATCCAAGTATATTTCTTTGCTGTCTTAAAGGCATTTTTTTTTAAATAATTATATGAATTTGAATATCTAAATATTTTATTAATCCACTCTATCCATAATTTGGTTTTTGAATTATCAATTAATATTGAATTATATTTATTTTTTAAAATATGTTTATAGACCGGTAGATCACTTGCTATAATTATATTTGAGCTGGCTAAATAATCAAACATTTTAAGGGGAGACATTGATTTTATAAGATTAATATTTCTTAGTCTTCCTGAAACCCAATTTCCATAGGGCATTAAAGCAATTTCATATTTTGATAAAATTTCAGGAATCTTTCTATAACTGACATGATCAAAAATTTTTATATTTTTAGCTTTAAATTTTTGATTTAAAAATTTTTTATCTCCATATAAATGAAAATTAATATTCTTGAGTTTTTTTGCTATTTCTAAGATTAACTCCACACCTTTACCTTGATGAAAACTGCCAACATAAATGCACGTTTTTTTTATTTTTTTTGTAATTTTTTTTAATTTAAAATCATTAATATCAACAGCATCATCGAGGCATAACCATTTATTGTTTGAAGGATTAAAAGTTTTTATTAGGTTTTTATGTATAAAAATATAGCGTAAGTTTTTTAATAAACCTATATTTCGCATACAAAAATAAAGAAGTTTTGTCATACCAGATAATTTGTGATGAAGTTCTAAAATAACGTTTTCATTGAATAAAGCAGCTATAATTCCAAACAATGGACTTCTTGATATAAAAAAATAATTATTACTTTTCTTCGGTTTGTTGATCAATATTTTTAGTGTGAATATTATTCTTGTAATAAAAGTAAGAGTCATTGGCTTTCTAAATATGCTCAAGAAAAAAATTTTATTCTTTAGTCTAAAATTTTTAATTAATATTCTGCTATCAACTGATAGGTTTGGAGCAATTAAATTAATTTTATAATTTTTTGAGGCTAAAGCATCACACATCTTTAAAACATGTATTCCATAAGCTGATGTGTTTGGGTAGTTTACTTCACATACATAATTTATAAAAAATTTTTTTTTCAATTAATTCATCTCACTTTTAATTTCCTTAAGATATAGTTTTAAGTTTTTATTATAATTAAATCTTTCCAAGCGTTTGTAGGCAAACTTTAATTTATCTTTATATTTTTTTTTGTTTTTACTAAATAAAATAATTTTTTTTGATAATTTTTGAAAATCTCCTATCTTAAATAAATCACCACCTTTTCCATTATCTAATATTTCTTTAGGACCAGTTGGACAATCTGTTGAAATTATATTTCTTTTAAGGCTAACGGCTTCTAATAATATATTAGGTAAGCCCTCATATTTTGATGTTAATACAAGTAAATCAGCACTTTTTAAATATTTATAGGGATTTTTTTGCCAATTAATTATTTTAACTTTATCCTTTAATTTTTTATCTAATAAAAATTGTTGTAATGACTTGTAATAATAGCCCCTACCTATAATAATTGATCTAAAATCTATCTTATCTTTTAATAAATTTAACGCTTTAACAAAAGTCATTGGATCTTTCTGGTTTACTAGTCTACCTATAAAAATAATTTTAATATTATTATAATTCTTAAAAAAATTTATTTTAATTTTTTCTTTAGAAGCTTTTTTAATAAACTTAATGTTTAAAGGGTTATAAATACATTTAACTTTTATATTAAATCTTTTTTGATATTCTTTTTTAAATTCTCTACTGTTCACAATTATTTTATTGGGAAATCTCAAAAAAAAATTAAAGATTATTTTTCTAAAGAAGCCTAATTGCCAACCACTTGGCGAAGAGTTAGATCTCACAATAATCCTTATACCAAATATTCTGCAGATTGTGGAACAATAAAGGTTTGCTTGAAAAGAAAAAACTAGGTAATTTTTATTTTTAACTAATAATTTGATAAGTTCTATAAGACAAAATATAAACTTTAATCTTTTGAATGAGGAATTTTCAACATTATACTTTGGATTGATTATCTTGATATTTTGAAATTTAGAATTTAACGATTTACTACTAGTAATCAAAATAGAACCTGGCAGTTTTTTACTTAAATAATTCGATATTATGAATAAATTTTTCTCAACGCCACCAACATCTATTGATGGCATAAAAAGAATTAATTTTTTTTGCATTTGGTAAAATTAAAATTATTCATTATTTTTTATAAAAAATTAAGTTAAAAGGGTGTCAATTCTCATATATTTTGATTTTATTGTATTAGAATATTATATATTGAATACAATTTGTATTTATCTTTATTTTAAGTATTCTCATATTTATTCAACTATAATAAATACAATAAGATATATCAAAACATCATATATTTAAATCTGAAAATGAGAAATTTTTTTATATACATTTTTAGTTTTATTCTAGGTAGAAAAATTCTCTATAATTTTAACTTAAATATCATTAAGTTGTTTTTTGTTTTTATCGGTAATAATAATTTTTATTCATTTAAGGCAAGTGGTGAAGAGTTATTTCTTAGTAAGATTTGTAATGAAAATCCTCAACTTTGCATAGACATTGGTGCGAATGTTGGAAACTATTCTAAATATATATTGGAAAACTCTAAATCTAAAATTATTGCTTTTGAACCGTCAAAAAAATCTTATCAAAAACTTAATAAACTAAAATCTAAGTATAATTTAAGGTTGTTTACTTTTAATTTAGGTCTTGGAGACAAGATTAAAAATCTTAATTTATATTATGATAAGAAAAATAGTTTATGGGCAAATTTCAATCCCGAAGTTAATAAAATAGATTATTTAAAAAATAATAACTTGATAGAAAAATCTAAAGTAAGCAAATTAGATAAAATTTATAGTTCAAATAAAAAGATATTTAAAGATAAGATAAAATTATTAAAAATTGATACTGAGGGTTATGAATATGAAGTTTTATTAGGAGCTTTGAATTTTATAAAAAAAAAAAAACCTAAATACATACAGATCGAATATAATTGGCATCATATGTTTAAGAATGTAAATTTATACAAATTCTCCAAATTACTAAAAAATTATGATGTCTATAAAATTTTGCCACATTCTAGTGGTCTTCTGATGGTTGATGCTAAGAGGCCAGAAAATAATTATTATAATTATTCGAACTATGTATTTAAATTAAAAAAATAATAGAAATATGCAAAAAAAATTAATTTTTTTTTATCCATCTTTTGAAAGAGGTGGAGCTACAAAAATTCTTATAAGAGTAATTAATTATTTACTAAAAAAAAATATTGAAATTTATCTTTTTTCACACAATGCATCGTATAAAGATTTTATTAAGTCAAAAAAATTTATTATACACGGGTCAAATATAAAAAATAAAAGTAGGTTATACTATAATTTATTAACAACAATAAACTTACTCAAATTTCTAATTCAAAATAATGAAAAAAATACTATTTTTTCTTTTCAGAGTCATTTACCCGCTATAATTATAGCAAAAATTTTTAGGAAAAAAATAATTATAAGAAATTCAGAAGAAATTTTTGGAGCAACTAAATATGCAGATAAAAAAATGCATGCATTTATAATACTAATGTTAAAAGCTGTGTTTTATAACCTAGCAGACACTATAATTGCTATATCTACTAAATCAAAAAAATCTTTAGAAAAAATTATGATAAATAAAAATAAAGTTAAATTAATCTATAACCCATACCTAATAAATAATAATAAATTTAAAAAAACAAAAAATAATAATAATTTTTTTAATATTCTTTGTGTGGGGAGGTTAACAAAACAAAAAAATTTTATATTAGTTATAAAAGTTATTAATGTACTAGTTAAGCAATACCCAAATATTATACTTACAGTGGTTGGTGATGGACCTTTAAAAAGAGATTTAATCAAAAGTGCCAATAAAAATATAAAGTTTTTAAACTGGACAAATGATATTAAAAAATATTTTTTAAAATCAGATTTGTTTATTTTGCCCTCGTATTATGAGGGATTGCCAAATGCATTAATTGAAGCAGCTTATTATAATATACCATCTATCTCGACTGACTGTAGTGGCGCAAAAGATATTTTATTAAATAATAAAGGAGGTTATATCATACAAATTGATAACTTTATTGAATTAAAAGAAAAAATAATAGTAGTTATGACTAAATATAAAGATGCTAAAAAAAAAGCTTCTTATGCAAAGATAAATGTATCAAATTATTCTATATTGAATTGTGAGAAGTATTATCAATTAGCTCTAAAAGAACTGAATTAATCATTAAATAAAAAATAATAATTGCCCCATGTTTTAAAAAAATTATTTGCTTTAAAAACATTAATTTCAATAATTAGATAATATCACAAAATGTTTATAAATTATTTTCATTTTTATTTACTAAAAGTTAAATTGTAATAAACTCGTAATTGTGGATTTAGTTAGTATCATTACACCCTATTATAAAAAAAAAATATATATTGAATTAGCTATTAATTCAGTTTTGCAGCAAACTTATAAAAATTTTGAATTAATAGTTATTTATGATGATGAAAATAAAGAAGATTTAAGTTTTCTTAAAAAAATTATAAGAAAAGATAAAAGAATTAAACTTTTTATTAATAAAAAAAATTTAGGAGCTGGTAGGTCTCGAAATTTAGGGCTTAAATTAAGTAAAGGAAGATTTATAGCTTTTTTAGACTCTGACGATTTGTGGTTAAAAAATAAACTTAAAAAACAGATTTTTTTTATGAAAAAAAATTTGATTGATATTTCTCATACTTCTTACCACATTATTAATTTTGAAAATAAAATAATTGGAAACCGAAGAGCGAAAGACATGAGCCATAAACAGTTACTACATTCATGTGATATTGGTCTATCAACGGTAATACTGACAAAAAGAATAATCACAAATAAAATAAAATTTGCCAATATTAAGACTAAAGAAGACTATGTTTTTTGGCTTAAAATTACTTTAAATGAAAATAAAATCTTTGCTTTAAGAAGCAACTTAACTAAATGGAGGAAACTAGAAGACTCTCTTTCATCATCAAAATTACAGAAAATTTCTGATGGTTATCTAGTTTATAAAAAATATATGAATTTTAATTCAATAAAATCTTTTATTTATTTGGTGTTACTTTCAGTCAACTATGTTTTAAAAGAATTAAAAAACAAATGAATATAATTTTATTAATCTTGGTTTTATTTTCAGCATTAATGTTAAATTATATACTTATAAAAAAAAAACTATTTTTAAATTTTAAAGGTGATATCCACCAAAAATTTGTTTCTTCAGGGGGTATACCTCTTTCAGGCGGTTTAATTTTAATCTTTACATCATATTATTATCTTAATTTATTCTACGTGGCTTATGTTTTTTTTATATTTTTAGTTGGTTTTTTATCTGATATAAAAATAATAAATTCTCCAAAATTAAGATTTATTATTCAAACCTTAATTGTATTTGGTGTTATATATTTTTCTTCCATAACAGTCCCTCAGACTAAAATAAATTTTTTAGATCAATTGCTTACAAATTACATATTTAGAATTTTTTTTACAATATTTTGTATTCTAATTGTTGTTAATGGATGTAATTTTATAGATGGAGTAAATACATCTCTAATTGGGTATTGTTTAATTATCTCTTCTAGTCTTTACTATCTTGACTTAAATAACGTTGAAGTAAGTCAGATAATAAAGTTTTATAATTTGATACCAGTATTACTTGCTCTATTTATATTAAATTTTTTTAATAAGCTTTATATGGGTGATGGAGGATCATATTTTTTAGGCTTATTATTTGCTTTATGTTTAATAAATACTTATCAAATTAATAATAATATTTCTCCATATTTTATTGTTTGTTTACTTTGGTATCCTGCTTTTGAGAATTTATTTTCAATTTTGAGAAAGAAAGTTTTTTCAAGATCACCATTTGAGCCTGATACTAAACACTTACATCAAATTATTTTTTTATATTTAAAAAATAAATTGAATATCAAGAGTATTTATTTGAACACTGTCACAGGAACTATAATCAATTTTTATAATTGTATATCAGTTGCAATTGCTACTCAGTTTTATGATCACACAAAAATACAAATATTAATAATAATATCTAATATAATTATTTATATATTCTTTTATAGCAGACTGCTGTCTAAAACTAAAAAATTTTAAAACTTAATAAAGAATAATTTTATCATGTGTTTTAAAATTAGGTATCCATCTTTAAAAGCATCGACTTTTTTCTTGCCAGCAATCCTTTTTCTTTCATAAGAGTCTATGCACCCCAATTTCATTTTCATTCTCTTTGCTTTTATTGGTAGTTCAACACAAAAAGAAAAGTCTTTTTGTTTTAGGTCTAATATATTTGCTTGTTTGGTTTTTCCAATTATAAAAGTGTAAAGAATATCAGTAATATTAAGATGAAAAAATATTTTACCTATATAAGTAAATATATAATTACCAATTAGAGTTATTATTGTATCATCTTCACTTCCTGAACCAATTTGGTATCTAGATGCAAATATAAAATCTAAATTCTTAGTCTGTAAAATTTCATGCATTTTCTTTATTTCCAAAGGGTTAAAAGAACCATCCGCATTAAAGATGCAAAAATGTTCCGTTTTACAATGCTTGATTCCATGAATTAATGCGTCGCCGTATCCAAAATTTGTTTGATAAACTATATTAACATTATATTTTCTAATTGCCTGAATTGTTTCTAAATCAGTGGCATGCAAAATAATATCTATTTTGTAATTATACTTTTGTAATTCATTTAAGACAGCAGGAAGGCTTTCAGCCTCATTTTTTGCAGGTATTAATAAAGTGAGATCGCGCATTTTAGATTAATTATTTAGACAAAAACAAATTAAAATTTTATAAGGATAATTCCATATTTCAATTAAAAAAGATATTTAGTTAATGTACAATTTTTTTATTTTCGTTTCATATTATGTATTAATTCTTTTATCAATAGTTGGTTATGGCCTGTTTTTCTTAAAATTATTAAATATTAAATTAGATTTAGTTAACTTTGGATATACGGGTTTATTTGGAATTTATATATTAATTATTTATTCGTATTTTAGCAATCTCTTTATTGCTCATACCGAGTCTCACAATCTTGCAATACTTTTTATTGGGTTAATTTTGTTTATTTATTCAATAAAACAAAAATACTCTTTATATAAAAATGAAATTATTTTTTCTTTTATAGTTTTTACTTTATTATTTGCTGCAGTGCTTCAATTTAAGAATCATGATGATTTTCCATATTATCATTTTCCATACACATATTATCTTACACAACAAAGTTTACATATAGGCATCGGTCAATTTAATCATGGTTTCAGAACACCATCTTCTATATTTTATATAAATTCCTTATTTTACTTGCCGTTTGCTAAATTTTTTTTGTTTAATTTTTTTTCTGTATATGTGTTAGGTTTTGTAAATATTATCCTTCTAAAAAAAATCCATAATTATTTCAAATTTGTATTCACTAAAGATAACCGATTAAATTTAATTCATTTTTTAAGTCTACTATCATTTGTTTTTATAAATATATTTTTTTATAGGATATCAGAATTTGGAACTGACCGTGCTGCAATGATATTAATATTTTTATTTATAATTGAATTATTAAATTTTGTTAATTTGAAGAACATTAAAACCTTTAATTTATTTTATATATATTTACTTGGTGCATTAATTATTTCTTTTAAAGCTTTTTACATTTTGTACATAATCTTTGTTATTCCTTTATTTTTTTACATTCTAAAAAAAAAAAAAAATTATATTAAAACCTTATATTTTCTGTTTTTTAATAAATATTTCATATTATTTTTAACCTTATCTTTTTTTATTTTTTTTACATATTTTATTAATACAGGCTGTCTAGTTTACCCATTAAGCTCAACATGCTTTAATGGAATGAGCTGGGGCATACCATTGGCACAAGTTCAGCAAATGAACGATTGGTATGAGTTGTGGTCCAAGGGAGGTGCTGCACCAAATTTTAGGATAGATAATTCTGAAGAATATATAAAAAATTTTAATTGGATAGGTAATTGGATTGATATTTATTTTTTTAATAAAGTAAGTGATTTTATATTAGGTATAATATTACTAATTAGTATATTTCTATTTTTCTTTAGAGGTACTTTTTTTAAAAAAAAAACAGTCAAAGTAGATAATCATGTGTATTTAGTTTATTTGTTAATTTTAATTTTAGGCATTGAATGGTTCTATAATCATCCAGCCCTAAGGTACGGCGGCTACCATATAGTAGCTTTATTGCTATTTGTTCCAATATCAGTAAAACTTGGATCATCACAAATTGACTTAAAAAAATACTCAAAAAATACTATTGTGCTAGTTTCTTTAACAGCAATTATTTTTTTATCGAGAAATATAAATAGAATAATCAATGAAGAGAAACAGTATGGTTACAAACCAATCAAACAAACGTACTATTTTCTTGATGATAGCCATTTTAGAATACAAAATGAAATGGATCAATTAATAGAACATCATAATAATTGTAAAAATGAAAAACTTGAGTGCAATAGTAATATTAAAATAATAAAAGTAATGGGTAAAATTATATTTATAAATCAATGATTCAAAAAATAATACTATGGGTACTCAGTTTATTTGATTATTTTTATCAAAAAAAGTGGATTAAATTTTTAAAAAAAAATAAGCATGATGAATTTAAACTCCTTATAGATATTGGTGCACATAAAGGGGAGTCAATTGAATTATTTTCGAAAAACTTTATTATAAAAAAGATTATTTCTTTTGAAGCAAGTCCAATTAATTTTAAATATTTAAAAAATAACGTAGAGAAAAATAAACAAGCATATAAAAATACCGAGATAGTTCTAGAAAATATAGCTCTTGGTGCGGAAGATAAGATTATCAAATTTAACCAGTTTGATGAAAGTTCATCATCTACAATTAAAGAAATAGATGAAGAATCCAGATATTATAAAAGAAAATTTAGATTAATTAATTTTTTAAATAATAAAGAAACATACCAAAAATTAAAAATAAAAATATCTAAGTTAAAAGACTACATTGAAAAAAATAATATAGAAAAAATAGATTTTATGAAAATAGATACCGAAGGATATGAATTTGAAATATTATTAGGTTTAGAAAATAAAATTAGATTAGTTGATATTATTATGTTTGAACATCATTATGATAACATGATTAGAAAAGATTACACATTTGAAGACATTAATAAGCTATTAATTAAAAACAACTTTAATAAAATATATAAATCTAGAATGCCTTTCAGAAAAACATTTGAATATATTTACAAAAGAGAAGAGTTGATAAATTGAAAGATATTAAAGTATCAGTACTAATTGCTAATTATAATAATGAAAAGTATTTAACTGAATGTATTGATTCTATAAAGAAACAAACCTATCAAAACGTTGAAATAATAATTCATGACGACTCATCATCAGACAATTCTATTAAAAGAGTCAAAAAATATAAAAATATTACGATTATAAAAAATAAAAAAAGAGGAAAATATGGCTCCTATAACCAAATGGATGCATATTATAGGGCTTTTAAAAAAAGCAATGGAGAAGTCATATTTTTATTAGATAGTGATGACTTATTTAAAAAAAATAAGATAAAAAGTGTAATTAATGTATTTTTAAAAAATAAAAAAATATCCTCATTATTTGATCTGCCTATTTATAAATATAAAAATAAATTAAAATTTATCAAAAATAAAAAAAAAATTATTTCTAATTTTTGGCCATTTATTCCACCTCAAAGTTGTATCGTTATGAAGAGAGAAGAGTTTAAAAAGATAATTAAGAAAATAAATTTTAATTTATTTCCAGATATATGGATGGACTTTAGAATAGGATTATATCAAAAGTATATTAAAAAAGATTTTTATATTTTAGATAAAAACCTTACTTACTATAGGCAATCTCAAAACATGATTTCAGCAAATTTTAAGTTTTTATCATTTGCTTGGTGGAAAAGGCGCAAACAAGCTCACCACTATGTAAGATATTTTTTTTTTAAAAATAATATAAAACATGTGAAAAATTTAGATTATTTATCAACAAATTTTATTAATTACTTTATAAGATGAATAAAAAAATATTAATTATTGGCCTAACTGGACTTATAGGTAGCAACTTATTTAATTATTTTAAAATTGAAAAAATAAAAGTTTATCAACTTAGTTTTGAAAGCTTTCTGAAAAATCATAATAAACATACTGATAAATTTGATATCATAATTAACTGCACATCTAATCAAAAATTTATTAAAAATCAATATCAAGATAGAAATGATAATGATCTAATAATAGCAAAAAAAATTCTACATTCAAAAACAAAATTAGTTATGTTAAGCACTAGAAAAGTTTATAAAGCTAAATTTGATATTAATGAACTAGATAAAAAAAAACCCAATTGTAATTACTCAAAAAATAAGTTGATATCTGAAATTTCAGTGAGTAAAATTCTTGCTAATAAAGTTTTAATTTTAAGAATTTCAAATATTATAAGTCATCCAAACAAAAATAAGAGAAAACTCCACAATACTTTTTCTGATATTTTTTTTAAAATGGCAAAAAAAGGCTTCATTTATAAAAATGATAGAGCATATAAAGATTTCATTTCTATTAAAAAATTTAATCAAATAGTTCTTGAACTAATAAAAAAAAATTCTTTTGGATTATTTAATGTATCTTTGAGTAAGAAAATTTACATAAATCAGCTTATTACCTGGTTAAATTTTTATAATCCAAAGAAAATAAAGATTATTAAACCAAAAAGTAGTTTTAATAATGATAGTTTTACTCTAAATAATAAAAAACTTATGGGTAAAATTAAAATTAAGAACGATATTATGGACCTAAAAAATGAATGTTTAAGAATAAGTAAGAGTTTTTTTTTAAAAAAATGAAAAAAAAAATAGCATTAATATTTGGAATTACTGGACAAGATGGTTCTTACCTTGCAGATTTTTTGCTTAAAAAAAATTATATAGTTCATGGTGTAAAAAGAAGGTCTTCTTCATTTAATACTGGGAGATTAGATCACCTTTATCAAGACCCTCATGTAA
>Ga0308004_10001128_pt1 | contig 11814 bp, 8 predicted proteins | sample Neamet38_FD_203156 | JGI IMG/M metagenome (GOLD analysis project Ga0308004, IMG submission 203156) | Marine microbial communities from water near the shore, Antarctic Ocean - #38 | ecosystem: Environmental > Aquatic > Marine > Unclassified | place: Southern Ocean | collected 2014-06-06 | reverse complement strand
AATTGGAAGTAATTCCACAAATTATTACCAATGATGCGGATGAGTTTCTTTTTGTTTCTAAATATGTGCGCGAATTAGGTTACAAGGAGTTAAACTGGAATTTAGGTTGCCCCTACCCAATGGTTACCAAACGTGGTATGGGTTCTGGTTTAATTAGCGATGCTGAAAAAATAAATACTATTCTTCACAAAGTACATAATGAATCTGATATTCTTGTTTCTATGAAAATGAGGATGGGTTATGAAACCCCCGAAGAAATATTAGATGTTTTACCAATTTTAGATATGTATCCTTTAAAAAATATTGCAATTCATGCACGCATTGGTAAGCAATTGTACAAAGGAGGAACGAACTTAGAAGCGTTTCAAAAATGCTTAGACAACAGCAAACATAAGATGTACTACAATGGAGATATTACCTCCGTTGCAGCTTTTTATAAACTGCAAGAACGTTTTCCTAGCATAGACCATTGGATGATTGGAAGAGGTTTAATTGCAGATCCTTTTTTACCAAGCATGCTTAAAAATAATACTACCGAATATCCTAAAAAAAGGTTTGATATTTTCAATGAATTTCATGATCGTATATATCAAGAATATGATGCTGCACTATCCGGTCCAACTCCTATAAAAATGAAAATGTTAGGATTCTGGGAATTTTTCTCTCAAAGTTTTGCCAACCCACAGAAAACTTATAAAAAAATTAAAAAAGCTAATAGTCCAAAAAACTATCAAAATGCAGTAAAAGATATTTTTAAGGAAGCAAAAAACGGTTAATCTACTTCCTTTAACTAAACAATTCTAAGAACTTTCACGCATATGATCTGCATCTAGGTTTTCATTATTAAAGTCTTCTAAAATCTTCGCAATAGAAACGTTTATACTATTGACGTCTATATTATAGTTCGGATTAAATCCTTTTTTTTCTGGAAAATTTTCTATCATAACTGTTGAAGAAGGAAATGCAAAATCAACGCCTAATGCTTTTGCTAACTTTACAATTGCCATATGTAATCTATGTTTAGATGATTGCTCTTTGCTCCAAGCCAAACTTTTAAAATAAACATTTACCATAACTAATAAAGCAGAATCTCCAAAACCACTAAATTCTACATTATAAGAATCTGAAAGTGTTTCTGGATGCGCAATTACAATTTCTCTAACTCCTTTTACAAAAGCTTCAATTAATTCTGGAGGTGTATCATAACGCACACCTAAATTAGTGTTATAACGCCTGAACAGACGCAAGCCTTTGTTATTAATAACAATCTCAGACAATTTACTATTTGGTATTTGATATACAGAAGTATCTGCAGCTCGAACACTTGTAGATCTAAAGCCAACCTTTTCTACTGTACCAGAAAATTCTCCAGTTTCAATCCAATCTTCTATATGAAACGGCTTGTCTATGAAAATCATAATAGTTCCTATTAAGTTTTTCACGGTGTCTTGAGATGCTAAAGCTACTGCTAAACCACCAATAGTTGCACCGGCCAAAATAGTGGTAGTATCTACACCAAAAAGAGAAATTAATCTTAAAACACCCACAACAATAACCAAACCTGTAAAGAAATTATGCAATATTGGGGCTAATTGATCATCTAATTTATTTTCGGTCTTAGCTGTAAACGCACTATAAAATTTCATTAGTACATGCACTAAATTTAAAAAAACATAAGTCCAAAAAACAACCACTGCAATATTTATAAAAAGAAATACCCAAGCATTAGTTTCTAAACTAAATTGAAGTGATGGAATCACTTTTTTAATAAAGTTTATGGCTAATAATAAGCTAATAGGTCTTGCTAGCTTTTTTAAATATTTATCAAAACTGATGTCCGTACTTTTTGTAACTCGATGTTGAATCGTATTCAATAAATAAAAGGTTATTCTTTTAAAGATATAAAATAAAACTACAGCTAATAACAAGAATATAATGGCCATAAATACTTGCCAATATTCTATTCCCATTAATTTTTTGTGTCCAATTTCTGGCACAATATCTTGTATTTTTTGAACATACCAAGGAAAAACAGCACTATATAACACATCTGTTTTTTTTATAGTTTCAGAAGAATAATACCAATTTTCCCCTTCTTTTTCTAAAGAAATTTCTGGCATTCTTTCTGGAAAAGGTGTGTATTTTTGACTAGAAGAAAAACGAACTGTATCTTTAAAATTAGGGTTTTTTGGTACAAGATCAAAATCTACAATTAAACCTTTACCGTCTAAAATTTTCTTAATTCTTATTGCTTTTTTAACTGCCTCTTTTTCAGATATCCCTAAAATTGTCTTTGCTGCTTTTTTAGGCTGATACGAATCTGACTGTAAAAAGTACAAATGGGTGTATAAAGTAGCGTGAGGATTGCTTAAATCTATATTCACAGAATCCTTTTGAGCATTTGCTATGAATGAAACTAAAAATAATAAACAAAGTAATTTACGCATGATATAGTTGTTAAATTGCTGTTAAACGAAATACAAATTTAAACCTTTTCATTTTTTAATCGTCAAAGAAGTATAAATAATAAAAATATGAAAAATATTACAAGTATTTTAATATTGGTGTTTCTATTTACTTTCACCATACAAGCACAGAAAAAAAGAGGTTATAAACAACAACTCACTATTAATCAACAAACAAGTTTAAAAGTAAAACAAATGACGTTGGTTTTAGATTTATCTGACAAGCAGCAGCAACAAGTAACCCCATTATTAAAAGGAGCAATAGCTTTTAGACAGACTGCAATGGAAGAAAGAAAACATAAGAGAAGACCTAGTTCAGATGAAATTTATGCAATAAAAAGCCAGTTATTAGATAATAAGATTTCTATGAAAAGGAGTATGAAAGATATTTTAAACGAAACTCAGTTTAAAACGTTTAAAAAAATGTACACCCAAAGAATGAAGAAAAAGAAAGGGAAAGAGCAACGACAAAGAAGCACTAAAAAATAATTAGTTAGTTAGTTGGTTGGTTGGCAAACACCCGATTTCTTTATTGAAATTGGGTGTTTGTTTTTATAGCTTATTCTTTAAACCAGCCCGAATACTTTACGTAATTGTCTGCAATTCTATTTATTTCTCCTGAAATTAATTCTTGCGAAATATCTTTTACTTTTTTAGCAGGAACACCAGCATAAATACTACCACTTTCTACATGTGTGTTCTTAGTAACTACTGCACCAGCAGCAATAATAGAATTCGATTCTATAATACAATCGTCCATAATAATGCTACCCATACCTATCAAAACATTATTTTTAATAGTGCACCCGTGTACAACAGCATTGTGCCCAATTGAAACATTATTACCAATAATTGTAGGTGATTTTAAATAGGTTGCATGCAGCACTGCACCATCTTGAATATTTACCTTATTTCCTATTTTTATATAGTGTACATCTCCCCGAATTACAGCATTAAACCAAATTGAACATGCTTCTCCTAAAGAAACATCACCCACAATAGTGGCGTTTTCTGCAACATAACAATCCTCTGGTATTTTTGGATGCTTTCCGTTTACTGGTTTTATAATTGCCATATTTTCCTGTTGAAATAAGAAACTAAAGAAGTATTCAATAGTTTTCTTTCTACTCTTGCACGATTAACATCTGACCTACAGAAAGTGTATTATCTGTCAAATTATTAAGTGCTTTTAAATCTGCTACAGAAATTGAGAATTTTCTAGAAATAGCATATAATGTATCTCCTTTTTCTACTTCGTAACGTTTTCTTTTTATTTTTGACCTCTTACTAGATTTTCGATGGTTTACCTCTTTAAGTTTTTTACTATAAGTACTCTTTTTAATATTGTCGAACTCATAAAGATGGTAGTCTTCAATGATTTTTAAAAGCTTAGAAGGATACTTTCTATCGGTAGCATATCCTGCTTTTCGCAAACCATATGCCCACTTCTTGTAGTTTTTAATATTATAATTAAATAAGAAAGCATACCTACCTCTTTGAGTTAAAAACAAAGAGTGATCATTGTATGAAGTGGCTACAAATTTATATTTTCTAAAGCATTCCCCTTTTTCATCGTCATCATGATAAACGCGCTCTCCAGTCCACTTACTATGGCATTTAATACCAAAATGATTTTTAGATTTTAATGCTAATTGACTTTTTCCTTTTCCCGATTCTAAAATACCTTGCGCCAAAGTAATGCTTGCAGGAATTTTATACTGATGCATTTCATTTACTGCAATTGGCGCATATTTTCGAATATAAGCAAGTGTTTCTTTATTTAATCTTGGGTTCTTTTTAGCAAGTTTTCTTGTAATTTTAACTTCGTTTACAGATGGTAGTTTTTTTGGCTTTGGCTCCGTAATTTCAGTACCCCTACTTTTCTTTTTAACAATACGTTTCTTAGCACCACAATTAGATAATACTAACAAAAACAGAATACTAAAAAGAATTTTTAACTTCATTAAAGATGTATAGTTTGTTTATTTTTCTTGAGTAATTCTTTATTAAAGCCTCTTATTCCTTGGAGACCACCGGTATGAATTGCTAGAATTTTAGTTCCTTCTTCAAAGGTGTCTTTTTTAATTAAATCTAAAATTCCAAATAACATTTTACCTGTATAAACTGGATCTAACAAAACACCTGTTTCTTCTTTAAAGTAATTAATAAAGTTAATTAACTCATCATCAAACTTTGCATATCCACCAAAATGATAGTCCTTTTTTAAACTCCAATTGTGTTTTTTGAAAATATATTTTTTAATCTCTTCAGATAAAAAATTACCTTTTAAAGCTGGAAAACCAATAACTTTTTGGTGTTTCTTTAAAGATTTTATCAATCCAGAAATAGTACCTCCTGTGCCTACTGCAGAACAAATATAATCAAATTTAGCATCTTCTTTTGTTAGAATTTCTTGACAACCATCTACTGCTAGAAAGTTTGTTCCGCCTTCTGGTATTAAATAGAAATCTCCCCATTTATTTTTCATTTTTTCAATAAATCCAAATGAAGATTTTTGCCTATATATTTCTCTAGTCACAAAGTGAAACTTCATTCCGTGCTCATGTGCCTCGCGTAAAGTATCATTCTCTTTTAATGTTTCTGCAATATTTTTACCTAATTCTTCCCCTCTAATAATACCAAAAGTTTTAAACCCAGCCATTTTTCCTGCAACCGCAGTAGCTAAAATATGATTAGAATATGCACCTCCAAAAGTAAGTAAAGATTTTTTCTTTAGTTTTTTAGCTTCATGCAGATTGTATTTTAATTTTCTAAACTTATTTCCGGAAACAAAAGGGTGAATTAAATCTTCTCTTTTTATAAAGAGTTCCACCTTTTTTTCTTCCAAGATTGGAAGAAAAATTTGCTGATTATTGGACATAAAATCACCGTCGAAAAAAGAATTAGCTTTATTACTCAATATTAAAATTTTTATGATGGTAAAAATAATCTATATTATATTGATAACATTCTAAACTTTACTTTAAAAACAAAAAATAAGGCATTTAATGAATACTATTTTTATTTAGTAGCAAAATTATGGTGAAATCATAAAATTATTAAAAATCGAATACTATTAATCGCTAAATAAGTAAAGTTTACCGCTATTTAACGAAATGAATATAGAAATATATTCATCAAAAAAATAATAGGATTAACGTAAAGTTGTTTTAGCGAATTTTTAAACTAAAAAAATGTCTTTATCGCACTACTATCTTAAAATCATTGATTTTATTATCTGTAAAATAGCTAAAAAAATAAATTTCACTAAACAATTAAGGGATTACTATCTTTACAGTACTGCATCATATTTTTAAAATATTACTAATAACTGCAACTCCGTTTGCGGTATGCAAGATCAGCTCATTAATTACTTTGTCTTTTACATTAGCCATATTAACTTCTTTATTAGTAGCATCAAAAAAAGCTAACAAACCACTTTTATTTACAAGTTCATTATCTATCGAAAGTGAATTATTGTGGTAAAGCGTTTCGAATTAATTTAAATACTCAACAGTTTTGGGACTTAAAGAAACCTTCTCAGATAATAAAAAATAATATGGTTAATCCTGTACTATAAAAAAAAGTCTTAACTTATAGTAGTTCGTTATCTTGAACACTAGAAGCAATGCTATCTATATTGGTTGCTATTAATGTTCTGAACGAATCAAAGAAAAGAATCTGTTTGAAAGTGTTGCAGTACCTTTATTCACTCTCCATCTTAGCTCTACAGGGTCCGCGTCTGAAGCTACAGTAACCAGTGTTTGTATAGAAATTAAAGTAGACTTTAAATCGATTGTTCTTCTGGAGTTTGCAACCTCTGAGCCACCTGTATAAATACTGAAAGTGGTTGTGCTAACATTAACCACTGGTCCTCCTTGTGTACCAGCTGGATATGCCTCCCCAACATGTGTGCCAGTCATTGATAAAATTCCTGACACATTACCTACATCTCCTGTAATTTCAGCTGTTGCAACATCTGAAACACCTCCACCATTACTCCACAATGCAAATGTAGAAAGAGTACCAAAGTCTACAGTGCTAGCAGCTATTGTAGGGGTGACAAGTTTGGTATTAGCTCCTAAGGTTATTGCTCCTAATTTTGTGAATATTCGGCCTACAAGGTCCGTATCTGCTCCTGTAGACATTGCTCCTGCGCCTCCACCAGCAGCACCCATCATAGTCCCTTTCATAGTTACATTTGCTGCAGTAGACATCGCAACATCAGACATCCAGAATATATTTTCTGGTTTTGCATTTCCTATTAATGATATTGTTACAAATGTTGCGGTCGTAAATGCCCCAGAACCTCTAAAAATAAAAACTGGATTCTCTTCAGCTGTTCCACCATCTAATGTAAATGACCCGTTAAGTGTTAAAGCACCAGGTGTTTGATAGACACCTGGAGTTATAACCTCGCCAGCCGCAAAAATTATTGGGTGAGTATCAGTTTGCGCCATGTTCTTTACCTCGTTGTAAAGGCCTATTAAATCTGCTTCACCAATATCTGAATCAAATGAATTAGTTATGTTCGTCGCGTTAGACAAATACCCATTAAATGTAGCAAGAAAAGTTCCAGCTGTTGGCGTTAATGTTAAATCTGATGCCTCCAAATCAACAGATTCTGAGGCAATAAAATCACTAACTCCATTAACGGAATATATCATTGGGTCAATAGGTCTTTTTATTCCTATCCATAATGGACTAATTGGCGTACCGATATTAACTTCACTATCATTTGTTGTGATATTAAAAACAATTAAACCTTTAGCTGGAGAAGTTATATTGCTTATTTGTGTTGTAGTTAATCTTGGCATTAAAAATCCTTTATCCACAGAAACTAAATCTAAAACAGTAGAACTATCCGGATCTGAGGTACCAATACCAACTTGTGAAAATTGACTTATAGTGGTAAATAAAATGTACGGTAATAACAGATATTTAAAAGCACTTTTCATAAGGTATGTTCTACGTTTATAGTTTTAATTTGTCAAAAACGAAGAAAACTTGCATCAGACCTTCTATATATTAACAAATAATAAGTGAAACCAAGATAATAGTACGGAATAGCAAAATTTAATTCAGGGTAAAGATCAAACAAAGTAGAACCTTTTGATATTTATTAAGTTAGAATGCACTTATATGTAGATGAATGAATGTTTTCAAAAGAGTAGTGCGCTTTTTATTTCAATACTTAAAATATTTTGGTGGGTCTCAATACTGTTATATAAAGTAAAATTTATACTCCTAATAATGCAAAATATTGCGACAATTTGCATTTGAACAATTTGATCTAGAGTTTTGTGAAACCAAATAATTAAAAACAGTTGTAACAGACAAAAAATGCCAGAAATAATTACAGGAATATATGATCAAAAGAATAGGCTTTAAGTTAAAATTAATTATTTTAACAAGGAAATTCAAAGTTTTAAGATAAACAGCAGACCTACATTAATCAGAAGTATACCAGCTATATTATCTTTCATTCGGGCACCTAAATTGCTTTAGTGAAAATATAAATAAACGGTGTACTTATGAAGTTAGTTAAAAATTAGAAACTTTAGCTTCCATCTTCTCCCAAGCTTCCATTACAATATCTAATTGTGCTTTTTTTGCTTTGTATTTTTCAAAGAAGTTTGGTCTCGAAGAAACCTCTTCATAATTCTCTGCCAATTCTTGATCTATTTTAGCGATCTCTCTCTCTAAATCTGCAATTTCAGTTTCAATTTTAGAAAGCTTATTGTTTAGCTTTTTCAGCTCTTTTTCTTGATCTCTAGAAAGTTGATTTGAGTCTTTTTTAGAAGTATCTTTTGCTACTTTTACAACTGTTCTTTTTTCTGCTTCTCTAAGGTTTTCAATTTTATGTTGCTCTAAGAAATAGTCAATATCTCCTAAATACTCTTTAATTTCTTTGTCTTTGAAGCCATAAACAGTGCTTGTTAAACCTTGTAAAAAGTCTCTATCATGAGAAACTAAAATTAAGGTTCCATTAAAATTGTGCAATGCTTCTTTTAATACATTTTTAGAGGCGATATCTAGGTGGTTTGTTGGTTCATCCATTATCAACACATTAAAAGGTGATAATAACAATTTACATAAGGCCAATCTATTTCTTTCTCCTCCAGAAAGTACTTTTGCTTTTTTATCTGCAGCGTCTCCGCCAAATAAAAACGAACCTAACATATCTCTAACTCTTGCTCTATTTCCATCAGTCGCCGCATCTTCCATGATTTGCAACACTGTTTTTTCTGGTGGCAAATGTTCAGATTGATTTTGAGCAAAATACCCAACTTCTACATTATGACCCAGTTTCAAATGTCCTTCAAAAGGAATTTCACCCACCATCATTTTTGCTAAAGTAGATTTCCCTTGTCCGTTTTGCCCTACAAAAGCGATTTTACTATTTCTTTCAATTAATAAATCTACATCCTCTAAAACATGTTTATCTCCATAACTTTTACAAAGATTTTCGGCTTCTACAATAATTTTACCAGGCTCTTTAGAAATGTTAAAACTAACATTCATGGCTTGATTATCATCTTGATCAACCTCAATCAACTCAACTTTATCTAGTTGTTTCATTAAAGATTGAGCCATAGAAGCTTTACTTGCTTTTGCTTTAAATTTATTTATTAAGTGTTGTTTTTGCTTAATTTCTTTCTCTTGATTCTTCTGAGCTTGTAACTGCTTTTCTTTAATTTCTCCTCTTAATAATAAGAATTCAGAATATGGCTTTTTATAATCGTAAATCTGTCCTAGAGAAATTTCAATAGTTCTGTTGGTAACGTTATCTAAAAACATTTTGTCATGCGAAACCAATACAATAGCCCCAGAATACCCTTTTAAGAAATTCTCTAACCAAATAATAGACTCAATATCTAAGTGATTTGTTGGCTCATCTAATAAAAGAATATCATTGTTTTGAAGTAATAGTTTAGCCAATTCAATACGCATTCTCCATCCTCCAGAAAAGGTATCGGTTAGCTTGTCAAAATCTTCTCTTTGAAAACCTAAACCTTGTAAAATTTTCTCTGTATCTCCTTGGTAGTTATATCCTCCTACAAGTTCATAACGTTCCGTTTTATCTGTTAAATCTATAATTAACTGACTATATTCTTCACTTTCATAGTCTGTTCTAGTAGCTAGTTGTTCATTAATTTCATCTAACTGGACCTCCAATTCTTTAATTTCTTCAAAAGCTTGGTACGCTTCTTCTAAAATAGTTCTTCCCTCAACAAAATCTATGTCTTGTCTTAAAAAACCAATTTGCACATCTTTATCAAAAGCCATAGTACCGCCACTGCTTTCTATATCTTTAGATAGCACTTTTAATAAAGTAGATTTTCCTGCTCCGTTTTTTCCAATCAGTCCTATCCTATCTCCTTTATTTAACTTAAAAGTAATACCAGAAAACAATTCAGTTCCCATAAAAGAAACCGTTAAATTATGTACGTTTAACATGTAATATTGTGTAATTTTATAAGGCGCAAAGCTACTTAAAAATTAGAGTTAATATGTTTAAAAAGAAGACAAAAATATATTGTATTCTAAAAGCGAAGTGGTTAAGATGGAGTTAGCTGATAATTCTATTGAAATCTTTTAATATCTATCTCCAAATCTAAGGCAATATCTTTTTCAATATAGTTAAATAAGTTTCTAGCCATAGTTGGTGCAAGCATTACTCCACGTGTGCCTAAACCGTTTAAAACTGCCAATCTATTATGTTCTTTATGTTGCCCAATAAATGGTCTTCTGTCATTTGTAGTGGGCCGTATACCTGCAGTTTGGTCTATAATTTCATAAGGAACATTAATTACCTTTTTCAATTTATCTACCAATTCTAATTTTCCTTTTTCTGAAGGTGTAGCTGTTTTATCTACATGATTAAAAGTTGCACCTACTTTATACCTATTATCTCCTAAAGGAATTAAGAATAATGCAGATTTTAATAAAAAATCAATATTAAGTTCAGGGGCGTGGATAGTCAGTAGTTCTCCTTTTGCTTCTTCTAATGGTAAATCCTTAAAAAACGGATTTCCTTTAATTCCAAATCCCTCACAAAATACTACCTGTTTGCATTCAATCTCTTTATATGTAATTTTTTCCGCTGAGACTTTTAACTTTAGGTGTTCAAATTTTTCAAAACGAATGCATTTTTCATCCATTAAAAAATTCCGGTAAGCCTTCACTAATTTTAAAGTATCAATTCTACCTGTTTCATTCACAGTTCCAAATCCAAAATCACCGATAACACCAGCTACTTTTTTATTCTCAATAGCAGGATTTAAAAATCGTTTTAATACTAAATTATCTGAAGCGGCAAACCAATTGTTTTGCTCTTGTACAGACTTAAAAGCTCTTTTAATTACAAATTTTTCATCAAATTTAATATTCAGTTTTTGTTCTAATCTTTCATAAAATGGAATTGCCAAATCTAATTGTTCAGCAGCTTTCCAGACAGCTGTAAATTTTCTTAAAACCACTGGATTGTAAACACCTCCTGCTACTAAAGAAGAAGTCTGAGAAGCATCTTCAAAAACTAAAAATGTTTTTTTTGCTTGTATCAATTCTTCGACAAATGCTAATCCTGCCAAACCTAATCCAACGATAATATAATCAACTTTCATATGCTAAAATAATAAGTTTATTTTTAAAATTTGGATTCTATTGAAGTTTACCATATTTTGAAGACTACAATAAATAGAAAATATATTTAAATAAAAAAACGCTTGCTCTCGCAAACGTTCTATTTTTGTAATAGGAGTGGACTTAGTAATTCCACATATCCATCTCTCTATTTCTAATATCTTCCTTAATTTTGTCTGCTTCTAATAACTGAAATAAAGAATTACCACGAACGTAATCTTCTATAGCCCTATTACCATAAATATTTTCTTCTCTAACAATCGTAGAACTAAATCTTCTAGCATTTAATAAATGATCAAAAGAAATTGGTTGCGTGGCATTTTTAGGGTTAAAAACCTTGGCATCATGCAAAACATCTCTTATAGATGGAAAGAAAACCCAAAATAACTCATACAATTCTTCGTCTTCAATGTCTTGAACACCCAAAGTTTGCACATCTTTACCCATTGGAGCTAGCGCTAATAAACGATACTTTAACTCTCCTTGACGTTTATCAAAATACCACATACCTTTAATCATATATCCTGCAACATCTTGTGTTTGAATTCTAAAAGTATCTGTATATCCGTTTTCCTCCCGAACATTTACCAAACGTTGGGCTATTTCTTCTTGTGTTATCTTAGATGTAAAAAAAGAATCTGAATATGCTTCTTTAATTTTACCCTGCTTAATTCCTTTTAAAATAGTGTGAAACAAAGATCTT
>Ga0308004_10001127_pt1 | contig 11818 bp, 13 predicted proteins | sample Neamet38_FD_203156 | JGI IMG/M metagenome (GOLD analysis project Ga0308004, IMG submission 203156) | Marine microbial communities from water near the shore, Antarctic Ocean - #38 | ecosystem: Environmental > Aquatic > Marine > Unclassified | place: Southern Ocean | collected 2014-06-06 | reverse complement strand
TTTTATGAAAATAAAAATGTTCCAAAATTAATAATTATTAATTCAGACATTAAAGATAAAAAATTAATTGAAGAAACCTTAAGTAAAAAAGAAAATAACACCATCTCCATTAACGTAGCTAAAAAAGGGACAAAAGCTAAGGTTATTGCAATGGCAGAAAAAAATGCCAAAGAGTCTTTAAATAGAAAGATTTATGAAACAAACAATAATAAAAATTTATTTGAGGGTGTGTCTAAAAAATTTGATCTTAAGAATGTTATAAATTTAGTTGAAGTTTATGACAATAGTCATATTTCTGGAACAAATAGTGTTGGTGCAATGATAACTTTTGGAAACGAAGGATTCATTAAAAAGAGATATAGAAAATTTGACATTAAGACAAAAGGTGCAGAGCAGGATGATTTTGCGATGTTAAAAGAAGTTCTTACTAGAAGATTTAAGAGAGCAATGCTTGAAAAAGGAAACTACTTAACTTTACCTGATTTAATACTAATTGATGGTGGAAAAGGTCAATATTCATCTGCAAAAGAAGTGTTAGACGAGTTTGGTTTAGATGATTTACCCATGATTGCTATTGCAAAGGGTAAAATGAGAAATAGTGGTGATGAAACTTTTTTTTATAAAGGTAAATCTTTTAAATTTAAAAAGAATGACCCTACGCTATTTTTTATGCAAAGACTTCGTGATGAGGCACACAGGTTTGCAATTAATTCTCATAGAGCTAAAAGGGCTAAAGGTATTACAAAGTCATTACTAGACCAAATAGAGGGTGTTGGCTCTACTAGAAAAAGAGCACTATTAAATCATTTTGGCTCTGCTAGAGCCGTCGAATCAGCTAGTTTTGATGAAATTAAAACAGTTAAAGGTGTTGAGGATAAAGTTGCAAAAAAGATATATAACTTTTTTCATGAATAGTTATGCTTAAAAAAATTCCAAATATTTTAACAATCGGCAGAATAATAATAGTACCATTTTTTGTTCTTGCTTTCTATTTACCAGGTTTTTATGGAGACTTAACTGCTTTTGCTTTATTTGTAATCGCTTCTTTCACAGATTTTTTAGACGGTATGCTGGCAAGAATGATGGGTGAAGAATCTAAATTAGGTGAATTACTAGATCCGATTGCAGACAAAATTATTGTTGCTACAGCACTAATACTACTTGTTATGAGTGGAACAATTAAACATTACGAAGTTATTGCTGCAATTATAATACTTACAAGAGAAATACTAGTTTCAGGTCTAAGAGAGTTTTTGGCAAGAGGACAAATAAAACTACCTGTAACCAATTTAGCAAAATTAAAAACTTTTTTACAAATGCTTGCTATAGCACTTCTGCTTACTGGTAAAACTGGAAATAAAATTTTAAACTTTCAAGACTACAATGCTCAAACTATTGGCATAATTCTTCTTTGGCTTTCAGCATTTTTAACTTTGTATACAGGTTATGAATACTTACGAAAAGGAATTGACCATGCGATGTCTGAAGATAGTAAAAACTAATTTGCTTTTTTTTTTCTTACTAGGGCTTGATAGCTTTCATTAAGATCAATTATCACATCACAAACTTTAAACTGATTTTCAGCTATACATGACACGGGTGTAACTTCTGCAGCTGTTCCAGTTAAAAAACATCCAACAAAATTTGATAATTCTTCGGGCTTAATTTTTCTATCATGGACCTTAATACCTTTAGATTGTGCAATTTCTATTACTGTTCTTCTTGTAATGCCATCTAAAAAAGAATCTGGAATCGGTGTATGAATTTCTCCATTTTTATCTTTAAAAAAAATATTTGCGCCTGTTGCTTCTGCTACATTTCCTTCGTGATCTAGCATCAAAGAATCTGAGAAGCCTTGTTGTTCAGCCTCATGTTTTGATAAAGTATTAATCATGTAAAGACCTGATGCTTTTGTATCCCATGGTATTGTATTTGGCGCTGGCTTTCTCCAGTTAGAAATATTTAATCTAATTCCTTCGACTTTTAGTTTTGGATCAAAATAGGATCCCCATTCCCAAGTTGCTATAGCAACATGAATTTTTGTTTGTTGTGCAGAGATAGCCATCATTTCACTTCCTCTCCAAACTGATGGCCTGACATATCCATTTTGAATATTTTGAACTGAGATTATTTTATTAGATGCAGAATTTATTTCTTCCTCAGTGTATGGAATCTTTATACCCATTCTTTTTGCTGAATAAAAAAGTCTCGAAGTATGCTCTTCTAATTTAAAAATTGAACTTTCATATACTCTTTCACCTTCAAAAACACAGCTAGCATAATGAAGTCCATGATTTAAAACATGTATTTTTGCATCAGCCCAATCAACAAGCTCATTATTATACCAAATTTTACCAGATCTTTTATCGTAAGGTGTCATGAATAAGATATTTTTAATTTTTATTAAAATTATCTTTGTATCTATAATATGTCAATATAACTTACCCTTAATGAAAGAACTTTTATATTTAAAAGATGCTCAGTTGAAGCAACTGATTGAGAGGCTATTTACAAGCTACAGAGAATCTTTTTCAGATGCCAAGAAAACACTAGATAAATACTCAATTGGGATAGCGCACCATAAAGTATTACACCTGCTTTCAATGTACAAAGGAATTTCAATTTCAGAACTACTTAAAAAACTAAAAGTTACTAAACAAAGTTTAAATAGAGTTTTAAAAGACTTAATAAAACTTGAAACTATATTTTTTGAGAAAGACCTGCGAGATACAAGAATCAAACATATTTTTTTAAATGATAAGGGAGAAAAAGTTTTTGAAGAAGTGTTTTCAACCCAAAAGAAGAGAATTTACAATGCCCTTCTAAATTCAAGCGCTGATCAGGTTCTTAACTTTGATAAAGTTTTAAAAAAGATAATTAATGAATGAATTTATAGCTCACATTTTAGTTGTAGATGATGATGACGGTATTAGATCGTTAGTGAAAAAATATCTTAATTTAAATAATTTTTTAGTTACTACCTCTCATAGTGCAGAAAGTGCTGAAGAAAAAGTTTTAATTATTAAATTTGATTTAATTGTTTTAGATGTAATGATGACTGGAAAAAGTGGGCTAGAATTTATTAAAGATAATAAATCTAAAATAGATACACCTATAATTCTTTTGACTGCAAAAGGTGAAACAGAAGATAGAGTTGGAGGATTAGAGATTGGGGCTGATGATTATTTGCCCAAACCATTTGAACCAAAAGAACTAACATTAAGAATAAAAAATATTCTCAATAAAACTAAAAAAAATGATCAAAAAAGAATTATTGTGTTTGATAATGTTACAATTGATCTGAATAAACTTTTAATTATTAAAAATGAAAATGAGTTTAAAATAAATAATACTGAAAAAATTATCTTGGAAAAAATGATTAATAATCCTGGTAAAACATTTTCAAGAGAGGCTATTGGAAAACTGATTGATCTAAATAAGGAAAGATCTATAGATGTTATAATTACTAGATTAAGAAAAAAAATTGAAACCAATCCTAAAAATCCAAAATATTTACAAACTCTAAGAGGTGCAGGTTATGTCTTATGGATTGAATAAAATGCTAAAAAATTTATTACCACGTAGGTTATTTTATAGGGCTTTATTAATTGTGGCTGTACCCATCATTGTCTTGCAGTTAGTTATAACAATTGTTTTTTTTGATAGTCTTTGGATTAAAACTAACAAAGGAATGACACGAGCACTTGTTGGAGAAATGAAAACTTTCATTACAGCTTACGATAATGGTAAGTATAATAATAATGATTTGTCAGGTCTTTTTTCAATTTATTTAGATCTAAATGTTGAATACAAAAATGGAAAATTATTTGATAAACCATTAAAAGAAAGATGGTTTAGCCCAATTGACAGAACTTTAAGAAGAGAATTAAAATCAATTATCGGTGTTGGAAATTATTGGTTTGATACGACGAGCTATAAAGAGCTTATTCACATAAATATAAAACATAACGAGGGCTATTTTGAATTTTTTATTCCCAAAGATAGAGTAGCAAGCTCTTCTGCAAGAATGTTTGCACTATGGATAACTCTTCCGGCTTTGTTAATGATAACAATTGCAATAATATTTTTAAAAAATCAAACAAGACCAATTGTTAACCTGGCAAAAGCTGCTGAAAGATTTGGTAGAGGTGAAAACATTGATGAATACAGACCCTCTGGTGCATTGGAGATACGGCAAGCGGGCTTAGAATTTGACAAAATGAGAAAAAGAATAATGAGACATCTTAATCAAAGGTCTGAAATGTTATCAGGAATAAGTCATGACTTAAGAACACCTTTAACAAGATTAAAGCTTCAACTATCTTTTATTAAAGATGATGAGTTGTCCAAAAAAATGTCTTTAGATATAGATGAAATGGAAAAAATGCTTAATGAATATCTTCAATTTACTAGCTCATCTTATTTAGAAAAAGATGAAACTTTTGATATTTCAGAATTAATAGAAAGTACAATTGATAGATATGATAATGATAATATTTCGAAAGAACTAATTCCCAGAATTTATATGAATGGTAGAAAAAATTTAATTCAAAGATCCTTAAACAACATAATTAATAACTCAATTAAATATGCAGATAAAATAAACCTTACGCTATTCAAAAATAAAAATAATATAATAATTACTATTGACGATGATGGAATTGGTATTCCTGTAAATGAATACCAGAATGTCTTTAAACCCTTTTATAAACTTGATAAAAGTAGAGGAGATTCAAGATCTAGTGTTGGTCTTGGGTTATCCGTTACAACAGATATTATAAAATCGCACGGAGGGAATATAGTATTAGAAAAATCTCCCCTTAATGGCTTGCGAGTTAAGGTTTTTTTACCTTTGTAGTTTTTTTTAACTTTTTTTTTTCTGAACCTTCTATTTTTTTTTCAAGATTTTCAACTCTTTTAATTAAAATATCAGTTTCTTCTTTGCTTGTTAATTTCATTTTAAAAACTATCTCATCTCTTTTTGATTTTAATACATTTACTATCTCAGAACTTAGATCTTTATAAGAAATAAGTCCTTGTTCAAATAATTTTGCTAATTTCTCAAGTACAAATTTTGATTTTGTCATATATTCGTTTATATAATTAATATACTTTATATGCAGTTTTTTAAAAATGTTTATTAATAATTTTGACCCAGTAGCTTTTCAGATTTTATCATTAGAAATTAGATGGTATTCGTTGGCTTATATTACTGGAATTATATTGGGATGGACATATTGCAAAAATAAATTAATTAAAGACCATTACGTACTGAATTTATTTGATGACTTTATTACATATCTAATTGTAGGAGTAATTTTAGGGGGAAGACTTGGGTATGTATTATTTTATAATCTAAAATATTATTTAGAAAACCCATTAGAAATCCTAATGGTATGGAATGGTGGAATGTCTTTTCATGGAGGTTTAGTTGGAGTTATTGTTGCCTCTCAATTATTCTCAAGCAAACATAAGGTTAATCAATTTATATTCTTAGATTTGGTTGCACTATCCGCACCTATTGGAATTTTTTTTGGCAGAATTGCAAATTTTATAAATTCAGAACTAATTGGTAGAGCAACTGAACTACCTTGGTCTGTGCAATTTATACTGATAGACAATATTAAAAGACACCCTTCACAGTTATACGAAGCTTTTTTTGAAGGGATAATTTTGTTTCTTTTACTTGGATATTTCTTTAAGAAAAATTATTTAGAAGATCCAGGAAAAATATCAGCTTTATTTTTAGTTTTTTATTCTCTATTTAGATTTCTTTTGGAATTTTTTAGATCTCCAGACCCTCAAATTGGTTATTTAATTTTAAACTTAACACTAGGTCAATTAATAAGTATTCTTTTTTTGGTGGCTGGAACAGTATTATTTTATTTAAAAAATAATGAAAAATAAAAATAATGTTTTACTTACCTTGGATAAATTTATAGAAGAATCTCTCTATAATAAAGAGCATGGCTACTACATGAAAAAAAACCCCTTTGGTGAAAGTGGTGATTTCACAACAGCGCCAAACATATCCATATTGTTCTCTGAAATGATTGCTATCTGGGTAATTTCATTTTGGGAAAAGCTAAACTGTCCTAAGCAATTTAATTTGATTGAATTAGGAGCTGGTAATGGTGAAATGATGAAAGTATTAGTTAGCACATTCAATAAGTTTCCTAAATTTAAGAACTCTTGTAAAATTATTATATTAGAAAAAAGTGAATTACTTCAAAGAGTCCAAAAAGCTAATATTAAGGATGGAAAAATTAAATGGTTAAATAATTTAAATGAATTAAATCATCTTCCATGTATCTTTATTGCAAATGAATTCTTTGATGCCCTACCCATTAAACAGTTCTTAAAAAAAGAAAAAAAATGGTATGAAAGACACGTAAAGTTTACACATGATAAAAAGCAAGAATATTTAGATGTTCCATTTGATATGAAAAAATTTGAAAAAGAAATCAAATTTAAGATATCTTATAATCAAAAATTTATTGAATACTCTCCACTTGCTACAAAATACTTAAGAACTATAATAAAAAAAATTATACTTAATAATGGTGGAATTTTGATAGTAGATTATGCGTATCTTGAAAAAGAAATGAAAAACACTCTGCAGGCAGTTTCTAAACACAAATACTGCGATGTTTTAAAAAGTTTTAGAAATTCAGATTTAACTTACAATTTAAGCTTTAATTTAATTAATAAAATAATAAAAAAATTAGGTCCATGCTCATCACTATCTACTACTCAAAAAAAATTCTTAACGAAACTTGGCATATTAGATAGGGCTGAGATATTGTCTAAAAATATGACATTTAGTAAAAAAGCTGATATTTATTTTAGGATTAAAAGATTAATTGACGAAAGTCAGATGGGGCATTTATTTAAAGTAATGTTTATAACGAACCCTAAAAATAAATTTAAACTGGGGTTTTAAACTGATTAAATCAAATAAATTATCTAGATTTAAAAGCATAGAGCACGCTTTCTTCAATAGATTAGGTGGAAAATCTACTGGTATATTTAAAAGTTTAAACTGCGGACCTAACTCCTCTGATAAAAAAAAAAATATCCTAAAAAATCTTGAGATCGTATGTAATAAAATTAAAGCTAAAACTAAAAAAATAGTTTTATTAAACCAAATACATAGTAATAAATTTCACTATATAGGTAAGAATTCAAAACTTAATAATAAATTTAGGGGAGATGCCTTAGTCACTGATAAGAAAAATATACCAATAGCTGTTTTAACGGCTGATTGTGCTCCAATATTAATTTATGATGAAAATAAAAAAATGATAGCTGCTATCCATGTGGGCTGGAAAGGTGCCTACAAAGATATTATAAAAAAGATTGTTAGATTTATGATTAAAAAAGGCTGTTCTCCAAAAGATATTACTGCTGCTATAGGTCCTTGCATTTCAGGTAATAATTATGAGGTTAGGGAAGATTTTATAAAAAAATTTATTAAAAAAAACAAAAACAATGTAATTTTTTTCACAAAAACTAAGAAAAAAAATTACTTTAACTTAAATAAATATATTTACTTTCAATTAAAGAGCTTAAATATTAAGAAAATTGATATTATCAATAAAGATACATTTAACGCCAAAAATAATTTTTTTAGCGCAAGAAGATCTATTAACCATAATGAGAATGATTATGGTAGAAATATTTCAGTAATTATGATTAATTAATATTATCTCATGAAATTATTAACTGGAAATAGCAACAAACCTTTAAGTAAAAATATTGCGAAATATTTAAAAACTAAACTTGTAAACTCTAGTATTAAAAAATTTTCTGATGGAGAGATCTATATAGAGATTAATGAAAATATTAGAGGTAATAGTATTTTTATAATTCAATCAATCTCCTCACCTGCAAATGATAATTTGATGGAGTTACTTCTTTGCATTGATGCGTTAAAAAGATCTTCAGCCAAAAATATCACTGCTGTTATTCCTTATTTTGGCTATGCCAGACAAGACCGAAAGGTGGTACCCAGAACCTCTATTTCTGCAAAACTTGTTTCTAATCTAATTACTAAAGCGGGTGCTGATAGGGTTGTTACTGTGGACCTTCATGCGGGGCAAATACAAGGTTTCTTTGATATTCCTGTAGACAACTTGTTTGCTACTCCTATTTTTGCAAGGCATGCAAAAAAAAATATTAAAAGTAAAAATATCATTTGTATTGCTCCAGATGTTGGTGGAACTGAAAGAGCAAGAGCTCTTGGTAAAATTTTAAATGTCGAGCTTGCCATTGTCGATAAAAGAAGACCTAAACCAGGCCAATCAAAAGTTATGAATGTTATAGGAAACGTTAAAGGCAAAACCTGCATTATAGTGGATGATATAATAGATTCTGGTGGAACCATAGTTAATGCTGCTAAAGCACTAAAAGATAGAGGGGCAAAAGATGTTTACGTTTATATTACACACGGTGTCCTAAGTGGTGAGGCAGTAGATAGAATTCAAAAATCAGTCATCAAAAATTTAGTAATAACTGATACAATTGACAACCAGGATAAAATTAAAAAAGCTAAAAATATTGAAGTTTTACCAATTTCAACGCTTATGGGAGAGGCAATTAAAAGAATTTCTAATTCAACTTCAGTATCTGACTTATTTAAATAATTATCTTGAGTTATTGAGAAACTTAAGTTACAAGCCCCCTTCTTATGAAATCACTAGAAGCAAATACTAGAAATACAAAAACAAAAGGTGATGTTAGATCTCTTAGATTGAATGGTAACGTCCCAGGTATTATCTACGGTGGAACTGAACAAAATGAAAAAGTCTCAGTTTCAAAAAAAACTCTTAAATCTTTAATAGATAAGGAAAATTTTTTATCTAATATTATTACCCTTAGCCTAAATGGAAAATCTCAAAATGTATTGCCAAAAGAAATTACATATAATGTTATATCTGATGAACCAACGCATATTGACTTTTTAAGAGTAGTTCCAGGAGTAAAAATTAGAATAGAGGTGCCAGTAAAGTTTATTAATCATGAAGAATCTCCAGGTCTAAAAAGAGGTGGGGTTCTAAACATAGTTAGAAGAAAAATAGAATTAAAATGTCCTAGTGAAAAAATTCCAGAAGCAATTGTAATAGATCTCGATGGAATAGAAATTGGTGAAAGCTTTAAAATATCTTCAATTAAGCTGGAAGAAGGTGTTTCCCCAACAATTATAGGAAGAGACTTTGTAATCGCAACGTTAGCAGCTCCTACTGTTATGAAAGAACCAGAAAAACCGGCTGAAGAAGCAACAACAGATGAGGTGACTGCAGATGGTAAGGATGCAGCTTCAGTAGCTGATGGAGATAAAAAAGAAGGCGAAGAAAAAAAAGCTCCTGAAGAAAAAAAATAATAAATTTATTATAGTGAAAATTCCTAGATATGATCTCAAAAAATTATGCTTCTACTTGTAGGTTTAGGAAACCCAACACCCAATAGCGAAAATAATAGACACAATATTGGCTTTAAGTTGATTGATGCTCTTAATCAAAAATTTGGCTTATCTAAACAGAAACCTAAATTCAAAGGACTGTTAACTACTGGAAATATTGAAGATAAGAAAATTTATGCAATAAAGCCCCTGACTTTTATGAATAATTCTGGAATTTGCATAAGAGAATTAATTGAATACTTTAAAATTGATGCAGAAAATGTCATCGTATTTCATGACGATCTTGATATTGAGTTTGGAAAAATAAAAGCAAAATTTTCAGGATCTAGTGCGGGGCACAATGGAATTGAATCTATAGATAAATTCATTGGTAAGGACTACTCAAGAGTAAGAATTGGAATTGGAAGACCTAAAACCCAAGCTGACGTTTCAGACCATGTGTTAAAAGATTTTGATGAAGATGAAATGCTACAACTAGAAAAAATCACAAATAATATTATTAATTCCATGCCTATATTAATAGATAAAAAATTAGATTTATTCGCAAGCACAGTAAATAATAAATAATGAGTTTTAAGTGTGGAATTGTGGGATTGCCTAACGTTGGTAAATCAACATTATTTAATGCACTAACAAATTCTAGCAAGGCACAAGCTGCAAATTTTCCTTTTTGCACTATTGAACCAAATGTAGGTGTTGTTCCTGTTCCAGATGAAAGGCTAAATAAATTAGTAGAAGTATCTCAATCAAAAAAAAAAATAAATACTACAATTGAATTTGTAGATATTGCGGGCCTTGTAAAAGGTGCCTCTAAAGGCGAAGGTTTAGGAAATAAATTTCTATCTCATATTAGGGAAGTTGATGCCGTAATTCACATGATAAGATGTTTCGATTCTGATGATATTCAAAATGTAAACCCTACAGTAGATCCTGTAAGAGATTTAGAAATTATTGAAACTGAGATGATGTTAGCAGACCTTGAATCGATTCAAAAAAGATTAGAAAAAAACAACAAAAAAAATTTAGATGAAGAGCAACTAAAGATCTTAGAAGTTGCTTCAGATTGTATAAATAATTCTAAAGATATCCATATCCTTTATAACCAATTTGAAAAAAAACTCATAAACCAAAGTGGCTTATTATCTTTAAAGCCTAAAATTTTTGTTTGTAATGTTGATGAAGCAAGCGTTCAAAAGGGTAATCACTACACAGAAGCCTTTATCTCGAAGTTTGGAGAACAAAATACCTTAATAGTTTCAGCTGATATTGAAAATCAAATTAACCAGTTAGAAAACGAGGAAAAAGAAAATTATATGGAGATGATTGGGTTAAAAAAAACTGGTTTAAATATGCTAATTCAAAAAGGCTATAATGTTTTAGAACTAGACACTTACTTTACGTCTGGTCCTGAAGAAACTAGAGCATGGACAATTCAAAAAAATTGTACTGCTCCAAAAGCTGCAGGAGAAATCCATACCGATTTTGAGAAAGGCTTTATAAGAGCTGAAACAATTGCTTATGAGGATTTCATTGCTAATAATGGCTGGGTAAACTCAAAAACAAATGGGAAAATGAGGCTTGAAGGAAAAGATTATATCGTGAAAGATGGTGATATATTAAACTTCAGATTCAATACGTGACCAAATTTTTTTCATACTAAAATAAACTAAAATAGTTAAAATAATTAAATATAAAATAGCTTTAAAGCCCATTTTATGTCTAGACTCTAAATGTGGCTCAGCAGCCCACATTAAAAATGTTGTTACATCTTTAGCCATTTGTTCTTTTGAGGTAATAGTACCATCACTATATTCAACTAATCCATCAGATAGTGGCTCTGACATTTTAATATTATTTCCATACATATATTTATTATAATAAACACCATCATCCAGAGTTACTCCACTTGGTGGATCTTCATAACCCAAAAGCACTGAGTAAATATAGTCTACACCACCACTTCTTGCTTTTGCTAATACTGACATGTCTGGAGGGTATGCACCACCATTTGCTGCTTGCGCTGCTTTCACATTTGCAAAAGGTTTAACAAATTTATCTGATAATTTTGCCGGTCTTATAAACATTTCACCATCATTATTAGGTCCATCAGTCACTTCAAAGCTCGCAGCTATAGCTTTAGCTTGTTCCTCAGTAAATTCTGGCCCACCTGGCTCAAATAAATTTCTATAACTAACATATTTCATCGAGTGACATGATGCACAAACCTCTGTATAGACCTGATATCCTCTTTGAAGCGAACCTCTGTCAAATTTACCAAAAAGGCCTTTGAAGCTCCAATCTGTTTTTAAAAGGTCTACTTTTTCTACTGCATTAACTTGAATTGCTCCAGTTAAAATAAGGGATATTAAATAAATTATTTTAAAAATATTTTTCACT
>Ga0308004_10001123_pt1 | contig 11836 bp, 2 predicted proteins | sample Neamet38_FD_203156 | JGI IMG/M metagenome (GOLD analysis project Ga0308004, IMG submission 203156) | Marine microbial communities from water near the shore, Antarctic Ocean - #38 | ecosystem: Environmental > Aquatic > Marine > Unclassified | place: Southern Ocean | collected 2014-06-06 | reverse complement strand
CAGCTACAGCTCCAGACATTTTTATTTAATATACGAATATATTTTTTTTTTAAATTAAATTCGTATATTAAATTTGTATATTAAATTTGTGTATTATTAAATTCGTGTATTGAATTTCTGTATTATTAAATTTAGTACATAGCAAGCGATGCAGCCCCAGCCTTGTAGAGACCCGTGGTCTCGCCAACACCAGTTACGTTAATAGTTCCCTGGTAAGCCGAACCATTTGATTTAATATCGGGGTGATCAAAAGTAAGAAGTAGGCGAATATTGTCGAACCGGTTAAGGGGGATAGACGAACCACCAAACGCTTTAGACGCAAGGGGGAACACGTAGTAACCAATGCCGGAATCAAGCATCTCCTTGTCTAGATTAAATTGATTGGCATATAGACCTAGAGTCTTGTTAGTGATACCTCTAAGGAGAGACCCGTCTAACTGGCCCGAGAACGAAGCCGAGTTAAGCTTAAGCTCCGCAAACTTCAAGGTCGGCATCTTGTCGGTGCTAATGCCCGGGAAAGAGGCGGTAATGACAAGATGAGAGCCGTAGATAGAATAATGATCCAAATCTACTGTAATAGCCTGGTCTGGATAAAACTTAGGGGGGACCTGCACATTTACATTCTGTGTCATCTTAAGGCGCTTAGGAATACCGTTACTCATGTTCTTCATCTGCTCGCGCTCCTCGTTACACATAATCATATGCTGAGCATAAAGCTTAGTGGTTAGAGTGGCAGTTGGTGTCCAGGGAACAGGGGGCTGGGTGACGTAGTCTCCATCTGCGTTACTGAAAACCTCCTTAGCATATACACCGGTAGTATTGAAAATATCATCAAAGGCGCTGTAATGTACCTTAATCTTTACGTTCTGATGAGGGGCCGCCGCCATAAGGTATCCATCCTCCGACTGCTGATTGAAATTCTCAAGCTGAGGACCAATAGACTTAGTGAGCATGGGTAGGGGGATAAATGCCTGGTATTTAACACCGGGGGCCCATACAGCTTCGCCCCTGGCCTCGCGCTGACCGTCACTTCTTACGTAGCCAGATGTCTGAAGACCTAGACGTTCGTAGGAGCTCTCGGCGATCTCGGTAGCATTGATAGATAGAAGATCATTATACTCAAGGGTTTGCCAAATCTGAGTACCAACCTGGAATTCGATCCTCTTAAGTACATTTGCTAGAGGAAACTTTACCTTTGTTGTAAGATTGGAATCGGCCCATTTTCCTTGGCTCTGAATATCCGTCGGGATGTTCGTGCCGCGCGGCCCATCGGGGACCTCGTCGAACAATTTAGTCCATGGTATCGAAAGACGCTTGTCGGCGTTCTGCGTGTTAGCACCACCACCAGTAGGGGGGAGATGAAGGTAATCCTGCGCAGCTTTCGCATCCTCTGTCGGCATGGCTATCTGCTTGGCTCTAATTAGGTCAAACGCAACCGCGTAAGAAAGCCTTGGACCACCGACTGGTTTTACCCACGCCGCCGTGCCCTCGACATTAAGGTTGTAGGGATCTGTGGCGGCGACGACGGCTGTGGTGGAGCGAATAGTATGGTCGCCGGCGTTATAAAAATTAACAAGCTTAATTATCTCATCTTTATCTAAATCGTGATAGGTGAAGCCGGTCCCAAACGAGTCGTAAACGATCCACACACCATTCATTAAGAAAAAATAAAGACTATTCGCGGCAGCATCAAAATTCAACTTCGTTTTGCCTGGGCTGGCATCCACCGCATCGATCCTTCCCGTCGATCCCGCTGGTGTCGTGGTCGTCACCCGCGGGTTGAGCGTGCTGCTGCTGGAGAAGGTGGTAATAGGAATCTTATCACTGTATTCAGAGAGTCGGCCGAAGCCACCTTGCTCTGTGTCTTTAATCATAGTCGACACAACATTGGTTTGAACTGGTTTATTTAATTCTACAACAACGGATAGATACATATCACCTACACAATCCACGTCGTTATTTACAGTAAAGATCTGATTTCCACCCCACGATGCATTCTTACCAGACCCCGAAGTTGGAACTTCCAGGGTAGACGACCCATATAAAAGCTGGCGGGTGGTATCATTGTCGTTCCAGAAAACAGATACTACATCACCGGATGAAGCGTCGCTAATTTTATTGGTAACAGCAAGACCCTGGGTCCCACTTCCGTTATACGAAGCATGAGCAGCTACAGCTCCAGACATTTTTATTTAATATACGAATATATTTTTTTTTTAAATTAAATTCGTATATTAAATTTGTATATTAAATTTGTATATTAAATTTGTGCATCTTATTAATTAAGTAGACTAGATATCCCATCTTTATATTTAATACTAGATAACCCCCTAACTGTTACATTTATATTAATATTATCTGCTAAAATCTGTGCAGAATCTATATCATTTGAATTTTCAAATATCAATTCTAACCTAATAGAATCAAACCTGTCGAACTGCACAGATGAACCTCCGAATGCTTTATTTGCCATGGGAAATACATAATTTCCTCCACTTGGATCTAAATTATTATAATTAATATCATATTCGTTGTTATATAACCCAAGAGACCTATTTGAAATCCCTCTCATAAATCCCCCATCTAAAATAGAGAATGGTTTTGCATTTAAAAATAACTGCGCAGTTTTTAGGTATAACGTGTCATTAGGGTTTGTGTATTGTAAATTAATTATAAGATGTGACGCGTACATAGATACAGAATCTAAATCTATATTAATTGGTTTTTTAGAAGATACATTTAAGAAACTATTATTGACATTCTTTGATATATTTATTTTTTTTGTTATACCACCTATTGTAGTTTTTAACATCTTAAGTTCGTCTTTATGTAAAATTATTTTTTGTCCATACATCTTAATATCAAAGGTTATGCCTGGGGTCCAAGGTTCGAGTACATTGGTTACATATAACCCATTCCCAGAAGATTTCCCAATAGTTTCATATCTAGCCCCATCTGTTATTAAAGAACTAGAATTTGCCCCAGTTTCTAGAAGGTTTGTAACATGGGGAGTAGAATAAATGGGGGCGGTGTATCCTTGCATAGCGGATACGTTATTTATATCCCATACATTCTCTAGATCATTATAATAAACTTTAACTTTAAAATTGGAACTGTCTGTCAACCCTGCTAAAAATCCGCACTCTGTTTGTTGAGTAAAATTATTAAAACCGGACTCAACTCCACTTGTAAACCCTGGGATAGGAATAGATAAAGTGTATTTTTTACCTGGAATCCACCTTCCATTATTTTTGGCCTGCCGCGTTCCATCGCTGCGTAGTCTTCCAGATGAATTTGACCCAATAAGATTATAAGAACTTTCTGACATTTCAGTTGAATATATAGCTAAAAGATCTGCCTGTTCTATAGTTTGCCAAACTTTTTCATCAACTAGAATTTCTACTTTTTTAATAACACCAAGTATTGGAAATTTGACTTTTGATTTTAAATCAGAATCCGCCCATTCCGGCCTCTGATAATCCCCCCGGAACGGTGGATATATAGCATTGCCTGGTACAGATGCAAATTGTTTATCCCATCTAATAGGCTTCCCTATTTCGGGTAAGTTAATAAAATCTGTTATGTCATGATTTATTCTCACCTGGGCATCATTTACAATGTTATAACCTTCTGCGAATTCCATTGGTCTGGCGCCATCGGGTTTCCGGGGAGTCGGATATGTAGGGTTGTGAGTATATTTCCCCACTGTAAACATATAAGATCTACCAACTTCTTCTTCTGTTTCGCGTGTATGAGAACGAAGAGATTTGTCAGCCATTAATACAGATGATACTGAATCTCCGTCTTCGATTTTTGCAGTTCCATCCCCGTCGTGTATAGAATACGCGGCTGTCATGCCACCACCTGGGTACCAATCAAGTTGTTCTTGAAGTTTGCCAATTGTAGACATTAAAGGCGCCCCCGCTAATATATTATTTCCATCTCCGTCCATCGACACAGAAATTCCCAGTCCGTCGGCGGTTCCTTTGTATGTCCCATACTTTCCATAAGTTCCCGGCCACGACTTTTTATCAGTCTTATTTCTTTCCCCGCTACTCGAATCCATTTCTAATACCCTTTCCCAACTTCCATTTATTTCTTCATATAACAATACAACCCCCGCGGCAGATCTCTGCCTTTTTGACCGCATCCCAAGGGAAGCAGTACTACCATGTTCAGCCCATCCAAGTTTGGCCCCAAACACCGTGTCATAAAAAGAACCTCCGCGCTCCTTGATATATTTAGTATTTATGTCTTGGCCCTCAAACATATCACCGGCTTCCAGGGAACCCATCGGTTGGCTCAGGACGTCCCGGCGACCATATGTACTTTTGTAACCAATCCCATAGCCTGTTTTTTTGTTTTGCCGATCCCTGGTCCTATTTTTATAAATAGGATGTTTTTCATAAATTCCATATGGGCAACCAATTGCTAATTTTGTACCGTCTCTATCAAAGGCCAAAGAAGTGCCCATAAACGAATTTGGCTCTCCATATATTTCCATTATACCTTTGGATGGGATGCCGGTCTCCACATGATTATTAGGGTCGACCAAGGACGGTTCATGAATAGTCACAGTTGATATCCCAGTATGGTGCCTTATGTTCGAAGTGGCATATCGTGTACCATCATAATTAATTGCTACTGAATAACCATATCCATGGAAATCGCCCGCGTTATTAATAGTTCTTATCCATTGATGAGGCGAAGCTGATGGCGGATTCAATTTATAAACAGAATAACCTGAGTACGGAGCAATCTCACCGAAAACAGCGAACACGGGGGAACCTAGGTCCCACCAATGATTGCCAACTATATACGATTTCCCATCTCCGCTAAGTTTCAAACTTGTTCCGCGCGAAAATTTGAAATCTGGGTTAATCATATAACCATTGTTTGCATCGTACATGCCCTCGCTGCCGAGCTCTCCACTGTGATAGAAGCGAGGTAGCTCTTCTTTTCCAAAAACACTTTCCAGTTCCTGTTCCACGAAGGTTGGGTGATTAATTACATGAGTAATATCGGGGATAGAAGAATCTTCTTGCCACCCGAGTCCATCCCAGTTGTAAATTTTTACACAGTGCTCATCTGGTGGGGTTTCTTCCATGGCGGCGGCCAACGCAAAGTTGGCGGTGGTGACGGCCTCGTGGAGGGCATGACCCTCTGGTGTCGATGGGTCAGCACCAATGGCGGCGAGGATGGCGGCGGATCGGACGGCTCGAGCGTCGAGGATGGCGGTGGAGCCTATGGTGGAGTGTGCCAGTGCTATTCTGTTTCCATCTTCAGACAATGATAAACATGAACCAAATTCAGAACCAATTGTATAATATTCGGGAAGATCGCCGTCGTCTACATGTCTACGAATCCCTGTTACATTAGGAATAATAGTCTGAGCGGCGCCGTATTGAACCTCGCCCTTCGTTGCCCATGTTTTTGTAATAACGTTATAATCATATGTTGTAAACGAGTTATTATCTCCGCCGGCGTCTCCGATAACTATACGATTTCCATTACCGCTTAGATCAACATGTTGAGTGTATCCGTTGGATACATTCCATACATGTCCTTTAGGTCTAGCATTCAATTTAGAATTAGGAGCTCTAAAAATCCTATTTAAAATCCATATGTCATTTTCTTTTTTATAAACCCTAACCAAACCAGGTCTTCTAACTCTATACCGTTGTACCCCCGCCACCGTCGACTCCCCCTCACTATCATCTCCGTACATTCTACCCTGAGACACGGCATATGTATTTCCGTCTGCGCTAATTGCAGTGCAATATCCATTAAAATCTGATTGATAGAATACTAAATTATCAGGTCTTTTAGGAGGATCCTCAACCGCTTCTATTTTTTGGAGATAAGATATTTCTGTTTCATCACCAGCCCCAGCCCCAGAAAGGGATCCAACATATTCAGGAACACCCCTAGACGGGGTAAGAGGATAAACACTTGTTGAGTTCTTATTATTATAATGATTAACAAGATTAATAATGTCTGTTTTAGAAAGATAAGAAACAAATAAATCGCTCGCTAATACATCAGTGGACCTGTACAGGCAATATGTCCCATCTGATTTTAAATCAATATACTCGGTTCCTATTTTTTTAATCTCCTCAGACTCCGTATGAGTTAAATACTTAGGTAAATAAGAATATGTATATGGGTTTAGGGTGGGGTGGTCTATAGAAGGAATTAAACTAGGTGATATGATATTATCATGACCCTTCTTATTTTTTATTGTATTAAAGGCTGGGGGTGTATTAGCAAGTTCAGTTGCAATAGCCGTTAGGGTGTCGAGCCCCCCAACTAAATGCGCGATGTCACCTGCGTTAGTACCGCTAGTGACCGGCGAACCAAGAGATATATTAAAGCCGCCTTTAATCAAAGCCCCCTCTGTATTATCATTATCACTCCCAATGTAATTTGCTCCGGCAAAAGTAATGGTTCCGGGATATTCTGGGTTGCCTAAATAAACGCTATATAACCTCATAAGTTTTGTAAAGGATTCTGCCCATGAAGATCCTTTACTTAAAACTTCGCCTAATTTATATATGTTATTGGGTATGTCAAGTCCTATCCGACCTAGCATCATTGTTCTGGAAGGGTCAGTTGTAAAAACATTTGGGTTGCTAATCATAACTGGCAGATCAAGGGGCTGGTCACGGCGTGGTAGCCACGCGGGTTGCTGCGCGAACGCGAGCGCCTTGGCGAACGTATTAATATTGTTAGCCGCAAGATCAAACAAGACATCATTTTCACTCAGAACAAAATCATTATTTACACCCCCTCCTATAAAATTCCCCACTCCCGGACCGGCTTGTCTATAAGGTCTATTACGAAACATTAAAGCAGATAGTATAGCATCCGAGTTTCCACTATAAGATTTTATAGTCCAAAAAACCCTAGATTTCTTGGGAGCAGGGAGGGGCACGGGAGGCACGGGGTCTCCTGAAGGCGCAGGGGCAACGTACGCAGCGGCAACTGCATCAATAACAGATTTTGAAACCTCTGCCTGTATTTGAGTAAGTATTGATCTAGTAGATGTTATATATGTTTCCATTTCATTTGTAGTTATTTTTCTCCCATTTACTGTATGTGGTTTCCAAAAATCTATTCTAATTACCCTCGTGAAGGTGGGCACGGGTGGCACCAGATTGTACTTGTCCCCCAGGACGGGTTCAATACTGGCTGTAACTAAATCTCCTCCAGGCTTTTCTTCAAACGCGTCTTCGAATAAAGACCTAGTATTTTCCGTGAGCTCCGCCCAACGATCATTACTATTGAAAAAGATCAGGTTCCCATCTACTACTTTAGGTGGGGGAGTGGGTTCATTTTCCCCTTCTAGAATGGAATCCGCCACACCCTCTTTCCCTCGCATTTGCTCTTCTGAGACCGCTTGGGTAACGTGCATTACATTTCCCGGCCAATTTTTATAAGCTTGTGACATTGGAAATTGTGACATGTAGAGTTTCATTGCATAAGCATAGTAGTTTACATATACTGGATTATTTATATCCCCTGTCTCCACCGAATATGGATCCGCAGTTATGAGTAAATAAGCAATAGATCCATTGTTCAGTTGGTCGGTGTCAAAACTTAAATAAGAAACGGGGTTCCAAATATTTTTTTCAGTCTGTGGGCGCCCATCTCCAAATGGGGCTGCAGTATTGGTCCATGCATCGCCCTGCGGATTATAAACGGCCGAATGAAAAATCGATTGTTGCATGAATTTATGAAAATATAATATATGGTCCCAACCCCTATTAGGGATATTAACCGCGGCAGCACTTATATCTCCGGACCAGGTTCCCAGACTTTCTTCAGATGCTATAACATTCATAGTATTAGATAATTCCGTACTATAAGAGTTTAAATTGGAATTAAGGTCTGCAATATCCACTGTATCGGGAAATGTAGCTCCAATCATTTGTTCTCGAAACGAATACAAATTTTCAGCAAATGCTCCCGAAATAGCAACATTCAATCCCGCCAAGTTTTCATCATTAAAAAGTGAACTAGCTGTAAAACTGTTTTGGTCTGAACGTTCTGGGTGTGTGAATTCATCGTTAAACTTATTTCTCATCCCAGTGTGATAATAACTATCTGTTATATTAAATGATCTAACTCTATCAACCGGTTTCTGAATATGAGTATTCAATGTGTAACAATCAGATGCCGTTCTTCCCTGATCCTGTATAAGAAATTCTCCTATTCCTATGTCTTTATTTCTCTGAAAAATTACCTCTTGGGTGTCAGACGGGTCTAAATATGTTTCTGCGCAGTTGAAATCATTGACCTTAAATAAATCAGTGTCTTTTTTAAGGACATCTTCTATATCCTCCCAGGCTTGGGCTCTAGGGGCCGAATCTGGTCCTACGCCCCACTGAGAAGAAGAAGGGTCATTATCAGAAAGAGATACCGCTTCAATTGGAAGCCCATAATTATCGACCCCGTCCATTCCTGTATCGCTATACATATACCCAGAACCTAGATCATTTGCGTCTGTCTTTAGATGCAACCATCCATTAGGAGTTCCGATGTATCCTGCTTTAGGTAATGTATCCCCATGACCAATTCCGCGAATTTGCCATCCGATAGGTTCTGTTTTACTTGAATCATTTATTGCATCTCTAGAAGACGGTTTTTGTAACATTGTAGTAAGTGTCTTTGGGTTTAGTTCAGTGTCAAGAGGACTATCCGGAACGTTTAAATTTAGAGTTATTGATAAATAAAGATCTCCTATGCAGTCCGTTTCTGGATCTATAGAAAAAGTCTGATGTCCGCCCCACGTACCACTCTTAGAAGTGCTTGATGTTAAAAGTTCAGATAAAACCGAACCGTGTATTGTTTGTTTAGTCGTGTCGTTATCATTCCAGAATACAGACCTTGTGTTTGTATCTAATTTATCCGTTACCAATAGAGACTGTGTTCCATCGCCAGTGTAAGTTTCTAGTGCAGCATGATAACCAGCAGAATCTGTAGTCATTATACAATTTAATCTATATTTTAATTACAATTAAAATAACGAAATAGATGATATTCCGTTGTTGTAATATAGATTTGTTTCGCCTCTACACACTATGTTTACTTTAGATAATTCGGGTATAATTATACCTTCATCGGGTATCCCTCCGTCGGTTGTAAAAAACAATTTTAGATTTATATCATCAAACCTATTAAGGGGTATAGAGGATCCCCCGAAGGCTTTAGAGCCTAATGGGAATGTATAATACATTGTATCTAATTCTTCTTTATCTAATGTGAAATTATTTGAATATAATCCCAAAGATTTAGCCCCAGCTAATAACCTATTTGAATTTACTCTACCAGAATGAGTCGTCCCGTTTAACACTATTTCAGCCGACTCTAGATAGGGAATATTTTTTGTTATTCCCGGAAATTTTATTGTTATTATTATGTGAGAACTATATATAGAAAAAGTGTCTAATTTAATATCTACATATGTATTTCTATGAATAACTTCTGGAAAAGCGTCAAATATTACGTTCTGAGAGTTTTTAAGCTTCTTATATATTCTATCTTTTTTGGTTTTTAACATATCTTTTTCTTCTTCAGACAATTTAATATATTCCCCATATAAACCTGTTCTTAATTTTATATTAGGATTCCATATTTCTGGAACATTTGTAATATAATTACCTCGCGTATCAGAGGATGATAATGTATAAATCGGCGCGGAATATCCCTGGTATGCGTATACATCAGTTGTATCAAATATATCTTCAACTTTAGCGTATTCAATTTTAATTTTTACATGCTGCTCCTTAGCTAAACAATTTAGATAACTATCCTGTCTATGAGATGTATATGTTTTAAATTTCCCCATTGGATTACCACAAATGAGTGGAATAGGTATAATTGCCTGATATTTTTTACCGGGCACCCATTTTGAATCACCTAATGTTTCTTTAGTACCATCAGACCTAACAAGTCCTGAACATTGAAGTTGTAAACTCCTGTAAGCACTTTCTGTAAGTTCTGTGGCATGGATAGCTAATATGTCTTCATTTTCTAATGTCTGCCAAATCTGACTACCAACCTGAAATTGAACCTTTTTAATTATCTTTGACAATGGAATATTAACCTTTTGTGTTAAATTAGACTTAGCCCAGTAAGGATTAGTGTAATCTTCTAACCCTGGAGGATCAACAGCTTGGTCGGGAACTGTGTCCCATTGCTTTTTCCAATTTAAAAAACACGTCTTGTTATACGAATCAAAACTAATATTAAAAAAATCTGTTATGTCGTGATTCAGTCTTCGCTGGGCATCATTTATCAATTTAAAAGCATCGTTGAATGTCAAACTTAATTTACCTGGAATTTTTTTAGCCAAAGTATTAATAGATTTATCAATTTTTTCGAGACCGTATACATATGCTCTACCAACGTCCCTATAACTTCTTCGGGGATTAGCCATTGTAGTTCCTATAGTTGACATGTAAGGAGCTCCGGATATAATAGACTTTCCATCCCCGCTCATATCTATAGACCATCCAAGGCCTTCTCCGATACTTTCAGTGTAGTTTCCTCCTCGATAAGGATTGTAAACTGATTCTTTATCGTCATAATTGTAATCACTGAACTCTGTGGAGAGACCCCCATAAACTGAAAAATAGTTTGTAATAAAATCTATTCCCCCATATTGATGCCATGACTGATTCCATTCATTATTCAATTCGCCCCCGTATCTAATACTATTATATAATGCAAGCTTTTGATCTGCTCCTAAAGATAGTGTTTTTTGGAATTTAGTAAATATAATGTCTGCATCTGCACCACGACGAAGACTTACCTCCCCATTAGAACCCCCGTTATACATAGATGCGACGTCGGCTGCACTAAGTGCGTCGTCCCATACTCCAACATCTCTAATAACTCCATTTATGCTACTTCCTCTCCCTTTTATACGACGAGTACCTATAAAAGACGTTTCCTTATATACGGCATTGGCACCAAAAGAAGAAGGATAAGCTATATTAGTATAATCATGAGAACCAATTAATTGCCCGTCTACATAGAAACTTATTATTTGAGCGTCTTTTGTGAGAACGTACCAATGCTCTTCTCCCCGGCGTACATAGAAGGGAGTGATATCGGGAAGGGCACTATATAGACCATAATTAGAACTACTGGGGGTATGCGGACCATATGTCACGCCTATTAGGTCCCATTCTCTAAGACCCGGAATTCCGCCATCTATATGCATTTGATGAATTGCAAATTGATCGTGGGGTTGCTGAGGAGAACCTGTTGTATCCCTAACCCCGATAGATATAATAGGGGGCCGGATCAATCCGGTATCATCATTATCGCTTCCAAATGAGCGAAAAACACATGTTGCAGAAATTGTTAAATTCGTTGACGCTACAGGCTGCCCGAATATGTGAGGCGGGGTGGCAAAACTTGCACCCCCAAGGCCATTGGGATACAAGAGGGGTTCATCTGTAATTCCCAGGTTTGACATATATGCTTCCGTCTCTGTTGAAATTGCAGCCGTAAACGAATCTGCATCTGGACCTACATCCAAAATTTCTCCAGAATCTGTGAAAAACCCCGTTCTACTTGTAACATATAATTCAGGAAATGTTTGGGCGGAAACATGAGAATGAGAATCTAGTATATTTTTTTCTCCACTCTCACCTGATATATCCCCTAATAATTCTACCCAACTATTAGAACTGTCTTTCTCATATACCTTAACATTTCCCGCACCCGCTTTTTTATAAAGCACCTGTGAAGTAGATGCCATAGGTATCTCTGCGACTATAGAAAGAGCGGAAGTCCCCAATAACATAAGCTGAGAAGGGAATTG